>Ga0208559_100062_pt1 | contig 36860 bp, 42 predicted proteins | sample BED_Mat_host_6_1_FD_187138 | JGI IMG/M metagenome (GOLD analysis project Ga0208559, IMG submission 187138) | Extremophilic microbial mat communities from Yellowstone National Park, USA - BED_Mat_host_6_15 (SPAdes) (version 2) | ecosystem: Environmental > Aquatic > Thermal springs > Hot (42-90C) >...
CGCGTACTCCGCGGTGTGAGCGTTTTTGTGTGACTTAAAGCTTTCGCAATCCCGCTTGAGGGAGGTTTTGGGAACCTTATAAGGGCTATTAGGCCCAAGGACTAAGGGATTCACGCGAATCTACGCCCAGTTCAAAATCCGAAATCGTTATTATTCTCTATTTGCTATTTAAGGCGTGTCTATCGCAAAGCAGCTTCTCGAAGAGCTTGAGACCAACGAAGAAGTAAGGAAGCTCTTTTTGAGCAAAATGGTTGTAAGAATTGCGGAAGAGCCAACTTTGAGGCTCACGCTGCTACACTCTTTGCTCACAGAGGTTGCGACGAAGCACGACTTGGAAGTCACAAAGTACGACGTGAACAAAAGGATTGACGACTTGAACAAAAGGATCGATGATGTGAACAAGAGGATTGACGATTTAAGAAGCGAAATAAATTCGAAGTTCGATGCCATGAACAAAAGGATCGATGATTTGAGAAAAGACATGCGCGCCTACTTCTTTGGGTTTATGGGCGGAATTCTTGCGACGATTCTAACCGTGGTGATCACAAGACTCATTTAAAAAAGTTTATGCTTATCTTTTTCGAATTATACTAGAAACGCTTTGGTTTTGAACACTCAGCAAGGCGCGCTTGACGTCATTTCAATTCAAAAGAGGTTTCAGGAGTTTCTCACAGAGTTTAGAGTGGGAGAAGAGTTCGTTTACAAAAAAAGGATCAACGAAATGGTCGCAAACCACGAAAGAAGCGTGGTTGTTGAATTCGAGCACCTTATCGACTTTGACTACGAGCTTGCAAAGACCATTCAGGAGTTTCCAGACTACGCAATGCCCGCGCTCAAAAAAGCGCTACTTGAAGCTTTGAAAATGATAGACCCAGAGTACGCGGCTGAAATCTACGAGTACGCTGTGAGAAACCAACAGCTCAGAGGAGTTGAAACTTTTGAAGAAGCTGCTTCTCTTATTCCTTTGAACGTAAGGTTCAAGCTTCCTCAGAGTTCGCTCATTAGACTAAGGGATTTGGGCGCGCAACACGTGGACAGGCTCGTTCTTGTGGAAGGTGTGGCGCTAAGGGTTGCGGTTTCAAAGCCTTTTTTGGTGATCCCGGTTTACAGGTGCATGCGCTGTGGGTTCGTTCAAACTGGAATTGTCGGGCTCACTGAAGTTTTTGCGCCGACAAAGTGTCCGCGTGTGAGCGAAGAAGGGCAAAGGTGTAATGGGCCAATGGCGCTCGACTCTTCTTCAAGCTACTCGATAAACCACCAGAGGATGCTTTTACAGGAAAGGCAGGAGGAGCTTGTGGGAGGAGTTTTACCACGGGGCGTTCAGGCGCTACTCACAGACGACCTTGTGGACAAGGTGAAACCTGGTAGCAGAGTGAGAGTGAGCGCGATTTACAGGGCTTACAAGCCGGTAAAAGCGCAGGGAGAAAGAGCGCTTGACACCTTTCTTGAAGTGAACTATTTAGAAAGCGCAGAAAAGGAGTTTGAAAGTGTTGAGCTCACGGAAAAGGATTTAGAAGAAATTAGAAGGATGGCGCAGGACCCTTGGCTCAAAGAAAAGCTCATCGACTCTTTAGCGCCAGGAATTTACGGGTTAAGAGACATTAAGGAAGCGATTCTTCTTGCGCTTTTTGGCGCGCCCGCCGTGGTCTTACCCGACAACACACGAGTAAGAGGGGACTCGCACATCCTTATTATAGGAGACCCAGGTACGGGAAAGTCGCAACTACTTCAGACGATCGCAAAGCTCGTTCCGCGCGGAATATACACAAGCGGAAAGGGTAGCAGTGGCGTCGGGCTTACCGCCGCAGTCGTTCGCGACGCAAAAGGAGAGTTCATGCTCGAAGCTGGTGCGATGGTTCTTGCGGACGGCGGTGTGTGCTTGATAGACGAAATCGACAAAATGGACGACAACGACCGCTCGGCGATTCACGAAGCGCTTGAACAGCAAACGGTGACCATCACCAAGGCGGGAATTCACGCAACGCTCAACGCAAGGTGCGGCGTGATCGCCGCTGGAAACCCCACCTTCGGTAAGTACCTAAGAGATAGAAGCGTCGCGGACAACATCAACCTTCCGCCCACCATACTCTCAAGGTTCGACCTTATCTTTATCGTCGAAGACAAACCGGATGACACGAGGGATAGAGAGCTTGCGGATTTCGTGCTTCGAGTAAGAGGACAAGGGAAGGTCGACGTGCCCTTTAGCGCTGAGACGATAAGAAAGTACATCGCACACGCAAGAAGGTCGGTAAACCCAGTGCTTTCACCAGACGCCGCGGAAAAGCTCAACGGCTTTTACCTAGAAATGAGAAAGAAGAGCGACACGCCCGACTCACCAGTTGTGATCACAACAAGGCAACTTGAAGGGCTTGTAAGACTTACCAAGGCGCACGCAAGAATGAGGCTGAGCGGTGTCGCCGAAGCGATTGACGCAGAGGCTGCGATCAGGCTTTACAACGTGTTTTTGGAGAGCATAGGCGTTCAAACATCAAGCGGTAAGAAAGTGGACTTGAGCACCGTAACAGTAGGCAAAACGAGCGAAGAGCTTGACACAATGGCGAAGATCGACAAAATCCTTGTTGAGATGCTCGCTCTTGCGGGCGCAAACGGCGTTCTTGAGGCGGACTTTAGAATAAGGTGCAAAGAAGAGGGTTTTTCTGAAAAGGACATCGAAAAGTACTTAAAGCTCAAAAAAGCGGGAGGCGTTCTCTTTGAACCAAAACCAGGAAGGATCGCAAAGGTGAAGTCATGATTTTTCGCACGCTTGCGCTCGACTTCGACGGAACGCTCTCAAGCGACGGCAAAGTGGAAAAGCGAGTTTTGAAAGAGCTAAAAGAATTAAAAAGACGCGCAAAGCTCATACTTGTGACTGGCAGGTGCGCCCAGCACGTGTCTCGTTTTTTAGGGTTGTTCGATGCAGTGGTTGCGGAAAACGGCTGTGTGGTTTTACACGGCTCAAAAAAGCTTGATTTGTCGCCTACATTTTGGAAGGCCGAGCGAAGCGCCTTGCTTTCTTTGATTGGCGTGAACGGTTGTGAAGAAGTTGTGATCTCCATCCCTACGAGCGATTTACAAAAAGCAAATCGGGTGTTGGGTGAAAGAGCGAGCGTGATTCTGAACAAGGATCGTGCGATGATCGTTCCAAAGGGTTTTACAAAGGCCACGGGATTGCTCTACGCGATGAAGATAATTCGTGCAAAAAGGCCTTTGGCGTGTATCGGCGACGGTGAAAACGACGAACCAATGCTAAAACTTGCGGACATCGCGGTGTGTGTAGAAAACGCGGTGCAACCGCTCAAACCGCTTTGCCACGTTTTGGTAAAAGAAGACGGAAAAGGGGTGCTCGAGTTTTTGAGGTGTGTAGGCATCAATCGCTAGCAGATTCACGCGTTTTGAAGAACCACAAACTTTTCGCTTGTGTTGAACGCGCAAACGTGCGTTTACCAAATTTTGGCTTACACTGGAAAGATTTAAGTTGACAAACAAAGTATGGTATGAGTGAGTATGGGAGTCAAAGAGGAGTTTCTGCGACTTCTCAAAGAAGACGAGGAATTCAGATTAGCCGCAGCTAGCCTGCTAGGCTATATCGAACTCATAAAGCGCTTAGACGAGAACGAAAAAAGAATCGACAGCACCCTTGCTGAAATCAAGAAGTTAAGAGAGGATTTTAACCGTGAAATGCACAACCTGAGAGAGGATTTTAACAGAGAAGTGCAGAAGTTAAGAGAGGATTTTAACCGTGAAATGCACAACCTGAGAGAGGAGCAAATAAAGATGAGGGAGGAGTTTAACCGTCTCGAGCACAGGTTTGAGGTGATTCTGGGTAGGATGGGGCGGAGGTGGGGCGTCGACCTCGAGAAAACCATGCTTGGCACCTTTAAGGAAGTGCTAGAGAAGGAGGGTATCGAAATAGGTAAAGTGGAGAGCTTTTCGTACACAGACTACGATGGTAGCATCACTGGGCTAAAGGGTAGACGCGTGCAAGTGGACATTTTGGTAAAAAATGGCAAGCTCACTTTGATCGAGGTAAAGTCCTTTCCCGAATTCGAGGACGTGGACCACCTAAGGGACGTCGTGGGCTATGTCGAAAAGATACTTAAAAGGAGCGTGGACCAGGTTTATTTAGTGGCCGTGAACATCGATAGGGAGACGCTCAACAGAGCTAAAGAGCTAGGCTTTAAGGTGATCTATGGCAACTTGGTTGAGTAAAAAGCGTCTTAGTTTTGTGTTGGCGCGACAAGCTCCATCGCTTTCGTAACGTTTTAATCAGCTCTCATAAGTTACGCTCTAATGAAGATCTGCGTAAACTCGCAAACTCCACCGCTCAAGTTCAAGCTTGGGTTTTCAGAGCTTTTAGAAAAGTACGCACCAGTGGACGACCCGCTTGACGCATCCATGCTTGAAGAAGGGGTTGATTACGAACGATCGCCTGGTGGCGTCACAAGCATGATTTATCCGCTTTTACGCGCGATGCTTGAAAAAAAGATAATTTCCGAAGTGCGCTGGGTCGCCACTGGCGTGAACTACCCACCGCGCGTGAAGTTCGACGATATAATCATCGAACACGTGGAGATAGAAGAAAGCGTCACAAGAAGGTACACGGAGTTTAAGGAGTCGCTTTGGCTTGAAATTCACGGTCTACCTTCGAAGGGCTTTTGGGTTGAGGGATACACGGGTTTTGTGGAATACAACCTAAGACACTACAAACAGCTTTCAAAGCACATAGACCTCGTTGACGCGTTTTACGTTCAGGATTTTCAGCAACTACTAGTGGGTCAGCTAATTGGCCCGTCTGCGCCCGCAATTTTACGCTGGCACGTGCCTTTTAAAGCGGAAAATCTCAATCCGAGAATAAGGCGCTTTGTGCTCAAGGCGGTCGAAGGGTTTGACGGAATTGTGGTGAGCACAAGAAGAGATCTTGAGTCACTCGTTCGCTCTGGTTATCACGGAAAGGCGTTTCAGGTTTATCCGTATGTCGACCCAGCAGAGTGGAAGGGCGTTCAAAAAAGCGAGCTTGAAAGGCTAAAAAACGCGCTTTCGATCAAGGATGAGCGCGTTTTGCTAATGGTTGCAAGGATGGACCCGATAAAGGCGCACGATGTTGCGATCAAGGCGCTTTCAAGGGTAAAGCAAGACGTAAAGCTTGTTATCGTTGGAGATGGAAGCTTTTCTTCAAGCGCAAAGGGCGGGCTTGCGCATTCAAAAGGCGCAAGCTGGCGCGCGTCACTCGAAAAGCTCGCAAAAGAGCTACACGTCGAAGATCGTGTCGTGTTCACGGGTTATCTTGGAAAGCGTGAGCTTGAAGCGGCTTACGCGTTAAGCTCAGTGGTTTTGCTCACTTCTAAAATAGAAGGGTTTGGAATCACGGTTTTAGAAGCGTGGGTGAACAAAAAACCTGTGATCGTGAGCGACGGCGCGGGAGTTTCTGAGCTTGTTGTGGACGGCTCAAACGGTTACGTTTTTCCAAGCGGAGACGACAAAGCGCTTGCGCAAAAGATCGAGCAAGCTTTGAAAGCGGACACGGACTCGCTTGGCTCAAACGGTTACGAAACCGCAAAGATGTGCCATCTTGAACGCGCTTGTGAAAGGGAGCGCGCAATTCTTGTGGAAGTGGTGGGTGAGTACAAGTGAGACTTGTTGTAAAGAAAGACCCTGTGTGTGGCAGGCAAGTGACTCACGAAAAGTTCAGGGTGACATATAAAAGGGTGGAGTACTTCTTTTGTAGCATGCAGTGTGAATCGACTTTCAAACGCGAGCCAGACAGGTTTGCGAAAAAGGGTGAACGCGCTTGAGCGCAAAAACCACTCCGCTTTATCCTCTGTACAAGGGAAAAGCGAGGACGTTTAACTTTGAAGGCTGGGAGATGCCTCTTTGGTTCACTTCGATAGAAGATGAGCACATGGCGGTGAGAACCAACGCGGGTGTGTTCGACATCTCTCACATGACAAGGACGAGGATCGAAGGAAGGGAAGCGACGCTTTTTCTGGATTACGCGCTCACAGCAAAGATTTCTGGTTTGAAAGCGGGAAGGCTTGCGTACACCTATGTTTTAAACGAAAACGGCGGAATAATAGACGATGGAATCGTTTTTTCACTTAGCGAAGATAGCTTCGTTTTTGTGACTAATGCGTGCACGCATCCTAAGCTCTTTCTTACGCTAAAACAAAGAGCAAAGCGCTTTCCGAGCGTGCGCGTTGAACAAGACAGCGAAAACAACGCGATGATCGCGCTACAAGGACCAAACTCGCTCAAAATACTAAAGCAAAAGCTTTCTCTTGACATGTCTCAAAAAAGAAAATTTGAGCTAGTGACCACCGATTCTTTAATCGTAAGTAGAAGCGGTTACACGGGTGAAGACGGCGTTGAAATAATAGGGAATAAGGAGAGAGCTTCAGAGCTTTTTCAGGCTTTTATAGAAGCTGGCGCAAAGCCCTGTGGATTGGGCGCGCGAGACACGCTAAGGCTTGAAATGGGCTACCCTCTTGGTTGCGTGGACATAAACGAAAGCGTCAACCCGTACGAAGTTGGTGGAGAAAGGTTCGTGGACTTTACGAAGGATTTTGTGGGAAAATCCGCTCTGCTCGGCATCAAACCCACGCGAAGGCTAAGGGGTGTGATTTCAGACACACAGGTGGTTTTGCGCTCTGGTTACGAAGTCACACTAGAAAGCGGTGTGACGACAAGGCTCACCTCTGGCACGCTTTCTCCGATTTTGAAAAGGGGAATTGCGCTAGCCTTCTTTCCTTTGAGTGTCAAAGCCGGCGAAAGAGGAAGAGTGAAAATAAGAGCGCAGGAAGTTTTGGTGAGCGTTGTCGACCCTCCTTTTATCAAAAAGTGAGCGCAAACGCTTTTAAACTCAAGCCTGTTGTGTGGTTGATGCGCAATGACACTGGTTCCGCAAAACTTGCTTTATTCAAAAGAGCACGAGTGGCTCAGGGTTGACGACTCACAAAAAGCGCTTTGCACAGTTGGGATAACGGATTACGCGCAAGCGAAACTCGGAGACATTGTGGTGGTAGAGCTACCAAAAGTTGGCTCACGCGTGGAGTTTATGAAACCAGCGGCGAACATAGAGTCTTTTAAGGCCGTGTCCGAAGTGTATTCGCCGATCACAGGCGAAGTGGTAGAAGTGAACCAAAAAGTGGTTCAAGACCCAGGGGTTGTCAACCGAGACCCTTACGGCGAAGGATGGCTTTTTAAGGTGCGCGCGACAAAGCTTGAGGAAGAAACTCGCTTACTACTCGATGCGAACGCTTACCAAAAGCTCATTGGCGAGATGAGCTAGATGGAAAAAGACGAGTTCACACACCCATACCTTGGACTCACAAAAAAAGAAAGAAAAGAGATGCTTGAGTACTTGGGTTTGACGAGCGCAGACGAACTTTTTTCGGATATACCAATTAGGTCAGAGTTTCACATGGAAGAACAGCCTTTGAGCGAACAGGAGCTTTTCTTTGAGTTTTACGAGCTGTCAAAAAGAAACTGGAACTACCTCGAACACCCGCTTTTTGCGGGGGGTGGGGCGCACGCCCACTATGTTCCTGCCGTGGTTCAAAAGATCATAGAAAGGGGCGAGTTTCTCACGTCTTACACGCCTTACCAGCCAGAGATATCTCAAGGGATGCTACAGGCGCTGTTTGAGTATCAGTCGATGATGTGCGAGCTCACCGCACTCGACGTGGCCAACGCTTCTCATTATACGTACGGAAGCTCGCTGGGTGAAGCGGCGCACATGGCGCACAGAATAAACTCAAAAAACAAAGTTGTGGTGTGTGGTGCGGTAAATCCAGAAAGGCTTGAGGTGTTACGCGCATACGCGTTTGGCAAAAAGCTCGCAGTGGTTCAAACGCGCTATGATGAACAAAAAGGCAGCTTGGATTTTGACGCGCTACAAAGTGCCGTAGACGACGAAACTTGCATGGTTTACGTTGAAAGCCCGAATTACTTTGGAGTGGTCGAACCAAATCTCGAAGAGGTGGCTGAGATCGCTCACAAAAAAGGCGCGCTTTTTTGCGTGGGATTTGATATGATCTCTCTTGCGCTTTTTAAGCCACCAGGCGAAGTTGGGGCGGATATAGCTGTAGGAGAGGGTGTGGGCTTTCCCATAAGCTACGGCGGGCCAAGCCTTGGCGTTTTTGCGACGAGAAAGCAGTATGTGCGAAGCATGCCAGGAAGGGTTGTTGGCGCAACTTTGGACAAGCGGGGGAAAAGAGGTTTTGTTATAACGCTTCAAACGCGTGAGCAACACATAAGAAGGGAGAAGGCCACGTCGAACATAACCACGAACAGCGCAATTCTTGCGCTCGCAAACGCGGTTTACCTTGCGCTTTTAGGAAAAAGCGGTTTGAAGAAGCTTGCAGAGCGCATACTTTCAAACACGCACTACACACAAAGCAGGCTCGCCGAGCTCAAAGGGGTCACTTCTCCTCTGTTTAAGGGCTATTGCTACCAAGACTTTGTCGCAAGGATACAAGCGAGCGAACAAGCGCTTGAAAAAAGCTTTGAAAAACACGGAATAATCGCGCCAACAAGGCTTAAACAGCTCGACTCTTGGCTGTTCGGTGTGAGCGAGCTCACCACAAAAGCGCACGTGGATTTGCTAGTTGTTTCGATCAAGGAGGCGCTCGAAAAAAATGAAGTATAGGCAAGCGATTTACTCACACTCTGACACGCTCAACGAACCGCTTCTAATCGAGCTCAGTCAAGAAGGTAGGTCGAGCGAGAAAAACGAAGTGCAACTACCCGAAGAGCTAAAAAGAAAGACAGAACCCGCTTTGCCCGAGCTTTCAGAGCTCACGGTTGTAAGACACTACACAAGGCTTTCTCAGATGAACTTCGGCGTGGACACGGGCACATATCCTCTTGGTAGCTGCACGATGAAGTACAACCCAAAGATAAACGACGCGATCGCGTCTTTGCCTGGCTTTGCGTTCTTACACCCCGCACAAAAGCACAGCACAGTTCAGGGAGCGCTCGAAGTGATCTGGAGGCTTCAAAACGCGCTAATTGAGCTCACTGGTATGGACGCGATAAGCGTGCAACCAGCCGCGGGCTCTCAGGGCGAGTTCACGGGAATGCTCATCACAAAGCGCCACTTCGAAGAGCTCGGAGAAACAAGAACCAAGGTGCTAATTCCTGACACCGCGCACGGTAGCAACTTTGCGAGCGCCGCTATGGCGGGTTTTGAGGTGGTGAGCGTTCCGACAAAACAAGGCGAAATCGACACGCAAAGGCTTTCAGAACTGCTTGACGAGCGAGTCGCGGCTTTTATGGTCACGGTGCCAAACACGCTCGGGCTTTTTGAAACCAAGATTTTGGAAATAAGCTCGATGGTGCACTCTGTGGGCGCACTGATGTATTTCGACGGCGCGAACATGAACGCACTACTTGGTGTGACAAAGCCTGGCGAGCTCGGCTTTGACATCGCCCACCTGAATTTGCACAAGACGTTTTCAACACCCCACGGTGGCGGCGGACCTGGTGCAGGACCGGTGCTCGTCAAGCGTTTTCTTGAGCCTTACCTTCCTGTTCCTCGGCTCAAAAGACGAGAAAACGGAGAGCTCTACTGGGAGTACGACTACCCAAAGTCAATAGGGCGGGTGAGGGAAGGTTTTGGAAACTTCGCGGTTCTTGTACGCGCGTACGCCTACATTCGTGCGCTTGGGCTTAAAGGCTTGACGCAAGTTTCAAAGGACGCGGTTCTTGTTTCAAACTACGCCGCAAAAAGGCTTTCTACGCGCTACCTACTTCCTTACCCAGAAAAGAAGAGAAAACACGAGTTCGTGATCTCTTCAAAGGGAACTGGCAAAAGGGCGCTTGAAATCGCAAAACACATTCTTTCAAGAGGACACGCGCCAACGATCTACTTTCCTCAAATTGTGGATGAGGCGCTGATGATAGAGTTCACCGAAAGCGAAACCAAAAGTGAGGTTGACTCTTACATAGAAGGTTTGCTCGAAGCGCTTGAACGCGACCTTTCGAATGAGCCGAGTGCGACGAGCGTCGCAAGACTTGACGAAGTAAAAGCGGCAAGGGAACCAATCCTAAACTGGAGGGAGATGCTCAAAAATGGCTGAAAAGGACAAGGCTTCCTCTTTGAGGTTTAGGCTGGGTGTGGTGGACTATTTGATTGCGATAAAGCAAAACCACAAGTACTCAGAGCTCGAAGCGCAGACAGGGCTTAAGCCTAGCGTGCTCAACCGCTACGTAAAGGGAAGGGTTTTACCAACGGAAAAAAGAGCGAAAGAGTTGATAGCCAAGCTTTCAAACAAGTTTTCGCTCGAACCCTTGGTACTCGAACTTGTGACACTAAACCCGAATGGTTTGGTGGACGACACAAAGCTTGTGTGCTCGGTGAAGCTCCTAAAACTCGCCGCGCTCGAAGCCGCAAGCGTTTTTCTCAACTCAAAGGCGAACAAAGTGGTGACCATGGCGTCCGACGGAATACCATACGCGACACTCGTCGCCGACCTACTAGGCGCAAACCTTGTCGTCGCAAAAAAAGAAAGAGAAAAGGGTGTAAAGAAGTTTCACACGGTCGAGGTTCAGATTGGGGACTCGGATGTGGTGATCACCGCACACGTTCCTTTTGAAGTGCTACGCAAAGGCGATAGGTGTGTCATCGTGGACGACTTGGTAAGAAGCGGTGAAACACAGGAGGCGCTGACCAAGCTAGTGGAAGAAGCGGGTGCAGAAGTCGTTGGGTACTCGTTTTTGCTAGCGGTGACACAAAAGTGGCGAGAGAAAATAAAAGAAGGAGTGCCGCTTCACGTAGTCGCCACTTTTGAGCGCTAACTATTCATACTCTATCGTCGCGGGCGGCTTTGGTGTGACATCGAAGTAAATTTCGCGAACCGCTTGCTTTAGAACGTGCGAGCAAAGAGACACCAGAAGATCAAAAGGAGGGAGGGCGACGTCCGCCGTCATGAAGTCGGAGGTTTTCACCGCCCTAACCACAATAGCGTATTTTCCTTCGTTTTTGGAAGAAATTAGCACGCAAACCCTTGTGTACTCCGATTTAAGGGACGTAAGCTCTGCGACAAGCTTTTGGTAGTGCTTGAGCAAGCTTTCGCGCTCAGGCGCGTCAACACCGAGCATCTTTGCGTAAACCCTTGCGTCCCCCATAACACCTGTGACCCTTTCTTTGAACTCATAGTTTTCGTAGCCCTTTAACACTCTCGTAGCAAGCCTTTCAGGTGCGTCGAAAATCGCGCCAAAGTACTGAGACGCGCTGAGCGTCGAAAGACGCTCTTCGACGATCGTGTTCACCTTTTTCACTAGCTCAAGCTTTTCTTGGCTCACCCTTCCTGGAATTCTTATGAGTAAACCTGGTCCAGGGAAGGGCTGTCTATTTGCGAACTCTTTAGGAAGACCGAGTGCGCGCGCAAGCGCTCTTACTTGGTCCTTGTAAAGGTACGCAAGCGGCTCAAGTAGCGAAAAGCCGTAACGCTCCTCCGTTCTAATTCCGAGCTGAGCGAGCACGTTGTGCTGCGTTTTGATTCCTCCAGTGGTTTCTATCCAGTCTGGTGCGATCGTTCCTTGTAGAAGCCAGCGCGCGCCAATTTTCTGCGCCTCTTCCTTTAGTTGCGCGTAAAAGGTTTCGCGAAAGGCGATTCTCTTTGATTCGGCGTCGTCAAGCGCGCTCACCGCTTTGAAAAAAATCTCGCTTCTTTCCAAAATTTTCAATGGAATGGGCGAAATCGAGTCGAAAAGCTTCTTTACGATTTGTGGCTCGTTTTCTCTCAAAAAACCTGTGTCAAGCAGAACCGGGGTTACACGCTCGCCGAGTGCGGATATCGCGATAAGCGTGGCAACCGTGCTGTCAACACCACCAGAAAGCGCCGCCAAAACCTTCTCACTTCCGACCTTCTCCCTAATCAGCGACTTTAGCTCGCCGATAAGCGCGCTTGGCTCTTTAGAAAAAACGCGTGTCGATTCGTCAGAAGGAATGAGCGCCAAGTGTGACACCTAGTCGTCAAACCTTTTTCTCAGACTTAATGCGATTTCGTGCTTGAGCTGGTTTGAGTGTAGCACGGCGTTCGCTATTTCTTCAACAACTGTGGACATAAGGCTTTTGTCCGCCGCGCGAATCATTAGGCTTACGTGTTCAACGCTTGTGTTGAGCTTTTTTGCGATCGCTTCGTAATCCACGAACCAATCGTCTTCAAACTGCTTTATGTCAAAAGGTAGCTCTCTTTTTGGCATTATTCTTATTCTGTTGAGCGCGACCCTCCAAGCGAGCACTTCGCGCGGCACGGCTACGTGAGGCTTTTCGAGTAGCGTGAAAAACTGCGCACCCTCTGGGTAAACTTCTGTGGACAGGCTAATTGCCGCTTTCCAAGTGATGAGCGTCCTACTTTCTGTCAAATCAGCGTGCTCCGCATAACATTCGATCGCATAAGGCATAAAAAAATTGTGAACAAACAAAAATAGGCTTTACCGAGCGCTCAGATCCAACCTCTTAGCTTCATCGCCTCGACCACTCTTCCAACTGCGTATATGTACGCACCCTTTCTCATGTCTACGCTATACTTTTGAGTGGTTTCCCACACAGCCCTAAACGCCCTGACCATCATTTCTTTAAGAGTTTCGTCGACTTTCTCCGCCGACCAGTAGTACCCTTGAATGTTCTGAACCCATTCAAGGTAAGATGTGGTCACACCTCCGCTGTTTGCGAGTATGTCGGGTATCACCGTGACGCCTTCGCTATAGAGTATGTCGTCCGCCTCTGGTGTGGTAGGACCATTCGCCGCTTCGACCACAAGCCTTGCTTTCACCTTTGCGGCGTTGTTTTGCGTTATCTGGTTTTCGAGAGCCGCAGGAACAAGGATGTCCACGTCGAGCGTGAGTAGCTCATCGTTTGTTATCGTCTTTGCGCCTTTAAACCCAACGACCGAACCTGTCTTCTTTTTGTGCTCCATCACATCCTTATAACTCAAGCCTTGCGCAGAGTAGATTCCGCCTTTTGAGTCGCTCACCGCGACAACTTTGGCGCCCAGCTTTTCCAAAAACATGTGGGTGTAAGAGCCAGCGTTTCCGTATCCTTGAATCGCAACGCTACTTTCCTTAAGGTTTATCCTGAGCTTCTTTGCGGCTTCTTCCACCACAAACGAAAGCCCTCTAGCGGTTGCGGTGTCACGGCCAAGAGAGCCACCTATTGCCACAGGTTTTCCCGTGACCACACCGAACACGTTATACCCTTTGATCTTGCTGTACTCGTCCATAAACCACGACATAACCTGAGCGTCTGTGTAAACGTCTGGCGCGGGTATGTCTTGATAAGGCCCAACCACGTTTGCTATCGCAGAGAAATAGCCTCGCGAAAGCCTTTCAAGCTCCGCCTTGGACAGCTTGTGTGGGTCGACCACAACCCCTCCCTTTCCTCCCCCATAGGGAAGTCCAGCCACAGCGCACTTCCAAGTCATCCACATCGAAAGCGCCTTAACTTCGTCGAGTGTGACGTTCGGGTGAAAGCGAACGCCTCCCTTGAACGGCCCCAAAGCGTCGTTGTGCTGGCTTCTATAACCTACAAAGACCCTCACAGTGCCGTCGTCCATTCGAACTGGTATTGCAACCGTGACCACTCTTTTTGGGTGTTTCAAGATTTCCACGATAGAAGGGTCAAGCTTCATTATTTCGGCGACTCGCTCTAACTGCTCAACCGCCACTTGATAAGGGTTGTACGCTTGCTCCTTTTCCGCAAAACTCTTTTCAAGCACCATTTTTCGCTCACGTGAGCGAGCGTAAACACGTGTATAAGCTTTATCTGAGCTCGTTTTGCAAAAACCTTTTCTTTTTTTCTTCGTAGCTTCTTCTGTCGCCAACCTTTCGTGCGGGAACGCCCATCACAAAAGACTCAGGCTCTACGTCACGCGTGACAACCGCGCCTGCGGCTACCACCGCTTCTCTACCAACCGTCACACCGGCAAGAAGAATCGCGCGTGCTCCTATTACCGCGCCACGCTCAACCTTTACACCCGTGACCACTGGGCTTGGAGGATAAAGGTCGTTTGTCACTGTAACAAAAGGTCCAAGAAAAACTTCGTCCTCTACAACACTTCCAGGAGGTAAGTAAACCCCGCTTTGAATGCTCACCTGAGAGCCTACGCTCACCTTGCCGTCCAAAACGCTATAGCTACCCACACGTGTGCGCTTTCCGACCTTGGTTTCTTCTCTGATTAGCACGAAGTGTCCAGTTTCCACCCCGTCTTCCAAAATGGCAAGTTCGTAAACAACGCTGTGGCTACGTAAAACCACATCGTTTCCGATCCTTGAGCCGCCGCTTATTTCATCCAGATTGGACAGCGGTTTACCCTTGTGCTCAAGCAAGCTCGCACGCCTCGGGTGGCCGATCGTGCAGAACGAACCGATAAAGCAACGCTCACCTATCACGCTCTCTCCGTAGATTGCGCACTCCGATTCAAACTTTGTTCCGCTACCCACACTCGCCCTTTTTGAAATGTAAGGCATAAAAGTTATTCTCGCACGCTTTGTTAAGCGTTTTTGAAAAGCGTGAGCGCGTTGTTCGTGGTTTGCTGTACAACCGCTTGCAAACTTGTGCGTTTTATCTGAGCGATCCAGCTTGCGGAAACAAAAACGTTAAGAGGAGTGTTTCTCTCACCTTTTGTTGGCGCAAGAACTGGCGCGTCCGACTCGAGACAAAGCGAGCTTAAAGGAAGATTTTTTACGAGTTTCAGCTTTTGCTCTGAGCGCGCAATTGATGGGGGAATGGAAAAGAGCATTCCTTTTTCACAAAGCGTTTTTGCAACGCCTGAAGAACCGTCAAACGCGTGCATCAGCACCCTTGTAAAACCAAGAGAGAGCAGAAGCTCTCCGCAAGCCCAGCCAGCGCTTCTTGAGTGGACAACGAGTGGTTTTCCAAGGGCGTCTGCTAGATCTATAAACAGCCTAAAGATCTTTTCCTGAGTTCGTCTTTGCTCGTGATCCCTAACCCAAAACCAGTCAAGCCCAACTTCTCCCACTGCTACAAGCTTTTCGGCGTTGTTTTCTATCGCGCGCCGCATTTCGAGCGCCTTGTCGTAGTCCAAGTTTTTTGCGTCCCAGCCTGCGCTCTGAAGAATTAAACCGCGTTCGTAAAGCGAAAGAGACAGCTCAAGCTCTTTCGGTGTGAGCGCCGAGTTTACAACGAGAATAGAGCGCTTTGCGCATTCGTTCAAAATCTGCTCTCTGTCTTTTTCAAACGCTTCGTGCGTTATGTGACAGTGGCAGTCAATCGCGCTTGGGATAGATTTCTCCTTTTGTGGTAAGAACATAAGAATTCTCCTCGTCGAGATGGCGCACCAAGTGTTCCACAAAGGGCGCTCTCTTCACGGATTCGAGCACAAAGTAAAGGTCTGGCAGAACACGCCCAAGCGAAGGAATCTGCGTCTTTTTGACCCAAAGGTTTTCCCCCTCTTTTGTGTCTTTTGTGAACGAGCCTTCAAAACGATCAACGACGATCACAAAAAGCACATAGTGTCCGTTGAGCTTTCCTTTGTAGTAGCTCACCTCGGAAAAAGCGCCCACAAGCCTTGCGTCACTGGCCTTAAGTCCTGTCTCTTCTTCAAGCTCTCTCACACCCGCTTCAACACACCCTTCCCCAAGCTCCACCTTTCCGCCTGGTAAGCCAATATAACCCGAAAGAGCGCCTCCAGAGCGCCTTTGCACAAGAACCCTTCCTTCACGGTCTTCTACATAAACGATTGAGCCAACGGTTATTTTCGACAACGCTCACACCTTTGGAGCTCAGCCAAATGCCTTTACATCACGCATCAGCTTAACTCTGAGCTATCACCGCTCCTAAATCAAAAAAGAAAACCGGTTTATAATTTTTTCACTTCTTCGGTAAAGATTGGAAGCGTCACTCCAACCTGACCCTGATACTTGCCAGAGTAAGGTTTTTCAAGAGGTGTGGTGAGCTTTGAAAACACGATGTGCGCAAACCTTTGTCCGGAATAAAGCTTTACAGGAAACGAAGTTCCACGCACTTCTATCGTTATGTTGCCGCTAAAGCCGGCGTCGATGATCGTTGGAGGAAGCAAAAGTCCCACCCTTGCAAAGGAAGAGCGTAGTTGAACAAAGCCCATAAGGTCAGAGGGTAGCGTCACCTTTTCGAGCGTTGTGACAAGGATCTTTTCGTCGGCTTGTAGCACGAACTCGTCCACCCACTCGATTTGGTAAAACTCGTTGTAGTCGACGCTTGTGCGCGTGTCAAGAAGCTTTTCAGAACGCTTAAGGCGCGCGATTTGCTTGCCAAGTCTTAGGTCAACGCCGTTTTCCCTGATCGTGTCGTCGAAAAGCGGGTCGATCACAAGCCTTCCGCTTGAAATATAGTTTCTTAAGTCAAAATCTGAAAGTATCATAAACGCGTAATCCCTTTTTTATAAAAAAGCGTTCCGCTCAGGGCCACTTGTCCTCCGAAACACCTGCGCTTTCATTCACGTAAAGCGCGGCAACAAACAGAAGGCTTGAAAGACGGTTTAGGTAAACCGCCACTTTTGGGTTCGCGTCGGCTCCACTTTCCAAAAGCTTCCACACTTCGCGCTCCGCTCTTCTTGTAACAGCGCGCGCGTAATGAAGGTATGCGGAAGGTTGTGAAGAGCCAGGCACTACGAACGCGTTAATGGGTTTTACGTTGAGCGCATCGATTTCTTCTTCAAGCTCGCGAATGTCTTCGTCTGAAATTCTTTCGATGGGTTTTGGTGTTTTTGCGCTGAGTGGTGTTGCGAGGTCCGCGCCCACCTTGAAAAGCCTCCTTTGCTCTTTGAATATGAGCTGCTTTATACGCTCTTCTGTCACAACGCTTCTTACAACCCCAAGGAGGCTATTGAGTTCGTCAACACAACCATACGCGATCACTCTCTGGTCGGTCTTTTTCACTCTAATTCCTCCAAAAAGCGAAGTCTCACCTTTGTCTCCTGAACGCGTGTACATCTTAAAGGGCATACACAACTTACGCTTTCAACGCTTTTTAGTGTTTTCAAAAGTTAAACCCACTTTTGCGTGCACAAAAAAGCGCACTCCTCGAAAACCTCTAAGACACTCGCTTTTGAGCCACTTCTTTCTTGAAGGTCTTTAAAAGCGTCTCCCTTTTCTCTTATCCTTATACTCACACGTTCGCTTTTAAGCACTCCTTCAAGCTCGTGCATATTAGTGAAAACCTTTTCTCCGTAAAGCACATTTGAAATCGCAGCGCAACCTCTTTTAAAAAGCGCTCTCGCACGTCCAGCTGCGTCTTTTGAAATCGAAAACACGAAAACTCCGCCCGTCTTTGTGCGTTTGAGCAAAACCGGTTTTGCCTCTGAAAGTATTAACACGTCAAGCGCCTCTGTGAAAGCGCTGTTTTCCTTGCCCGCTTTGGAACACACAACCACATACGCTTTGGGCTCTTCGCACTCAAGATCCTCATCACTTTTCAGCCAGGCTGGACCTGTCATCGCCCATAAATTACAGCACGTTGTGCGATTTAAGTTTAGTCGGGAGGGTGGGAATTGAACCCACGACCAGTCGGTTGCGGCGGCTGACGCGTGAACACAACGGGCAAGCGCCCCTTCACACGCGCGAAGCATCTACAGCCGACCGCTCTACCACTGAGCTACCTCCCGAAAACTCTCGTGTAGCAAAATGGTAAAAGTGATTTAAAAATTTTACCTTGTGTCAGCCTCCCTTTCGGCGAATTGCAAGGTACAACAAATAAAGCGCTGGCAAAACCGCGCTCAATAAGTAAATCAGCTTTGGCTCTCTCACACTAACCGCGCCTCCAACCGCAGGGCCTAAAAACAGCCCAGCGCCTAGCGCCACTTCAAACACGTTGGTTCTTGCGACACCGCCTTCTGGAAGGGCGTTGCTCAAGCCCGCGTAAAACAGCGCGCCCACACCAAAGCCCATAAGCGCCATCATAACAAGCTGTGAAAGCACGCTAAGCTCAAAATAAGGTATGACCACCGCAAAAAGCGCGACACAGCCCAAAGCGCCGAAAGCGTTCACACTCAGCACGCTAACGATCCTGTGGGAAAAGAGAAAGGTCACAGTCCTACTGAGCGCATAAAGCGAAAGCAAAAAGCCTACGAGGGTGTAGCTAAAACCGTGAATCACAAGGTACACCGGGTAAAGCGAAAGCAAAACTCCAACTACAAAAGTGGAGGATATCGCCGGAAAAACTATAGGTGTGTAAGAGCGCTTTTCGACTTTTACAATCGGATCCTTTTGCTCGATTGTTTTGAACGAAAGAACAAAAAGCGCGCTGAGCACGACAAGCGCACAAGCGAGCACAAAAACCCAAGAAAACCCGAAAACAACGATCACAAGGCTTGCGAGCGGGGGAGAAGTGAGGTAAGCGACGCTCCAACCCGTGTTGTACGAAGAAAGAAGGCGTGACTTTCTTTTTTCACCGTAAAGCGCAGGAAGCGTGTCTGTAAGAGGGAAAAGAAGGCCGAGCACAAAACCCTCAAGCGCCCTTACAAAAAAAAGGTATGCGGGAGTTTTTATCGTCAGATAAAAAAGCACGACAAACGCGTACGCGCAAAGAAGAACAAGAAGCTTTTTGCGTATCGCCGAAAGGCTTTTTAAAAGAAAATAGGAAAAAAGCGCGCTTATGATGTACGTGAGCCCAAAACCAGAGCTAATCGCGCCGACCAATGCCTGCGTTGCGCCAAGCGAACGCGCGTAAAGCGGAACGCTAAACGAAACCATGCTAAAGCCCTGCTCAACAAGAAACGCGAGAGCAAAAACCGAAGCATCATCTTTTTGAATTTTCAACGCTTTCTACCCCAAAGCGTGACAAACGCGTAGCAAAGCGCGCACAAAAAAACGACGATATATCCGTAAGTTCTATAAGGGTGAACCAAGCCACAAGGGTAAGCGCAAGCGCCAGTGTGCTGCGCATACGCGACTAGCGCCACCCCAAGCGTAAGCGGGGCGGCAAGCAGTATGTAAAGCTGCACTATTCGATAGCGCTTCGTGTCAGCCAGACTCCTTTTCAGAAAGCGCCTTAATAAGTTCTGGCACTATCGAGTAGAGGTCTCCCACTATGCAGTAGTCGGAGTTCGCAAAGATTGGCGCGTTCGGGTCCTTGTTTATCGCCACAACCACTTTTGAATCTCTCATTCCGGCGATGTGCTGAACCTGCCCGCTTATACCTATTGCGATGTAAAGCTTTGGTTTCACTTTTTTTCCAGAAAGTCCGATCCACTGATCATCCGAAAGCCAGCCCAAATCCGCGGCTAGCGGTCTTGAGCAACCAACCGCAGCACCCAAAACAGCCGCAAGCTTTTCGATCATGCTCAAATCTTCTCTTTTTTGAACACCCCTTCCCACCGCGACGATCTTTTCGGCGTCTTCCAGCTTTACTACGCCCCCACCTTTACTCTTTACTTCAAGCGTCAAGCTTTTTGAAAGCGCGGTATAGCCCACTCTTATTACGTTTGCGCTTTTTTCGGAGGGCTTTGGTACAAGCAAACCGCTTTGCAAGCTCACAATAGCGGGTAACTTAGAAAGCTCCTCGGTTGACACACCGTTACCGCTAAGCACCATTCTTACGACTTTCACAGAGTTTTGCTCCAAAACAAAGGATTTACAGTCGTTTGACACCGCTGTGTCAAGCTTTGCTCCAAGTCTTGACGCCACTTCTTTTCCGAACTTTGTGGCGCTGAGCAACACAAGCTTTGTGTCGCTCGAGATATGCTTCTTAATAAGCTCGCACACTCCTTCCACATCGAGCTTTTGAGGTTCAACAGGCCCTGCTACGATCAGCTCGTCCTCACCAAAGGAAGCGATTCCTTCCTGAACAATCGATGTGGTTATCGCAAGCACGCTTTGAGACGTGGCTTTTGCGAACGTGATAAGCTCGGCAAGCCTTGACACATCCTCTGAGTAGCACACAACAGAAGCCATCATATAACACCCTCCTGCTTTAGATACTTTAGAAGCGTTTGAACTGCCTCAGCGGGTTTTGAGCCGTCTATCACGATTCGCTTTCTGTCGCTTTTTGGCGCTCTTATTTCTTTTGTCGTGACCACGGGTTTTAGCTCATCCGCTTTAAGGTTGAGCTCTGAAAGTGTGAGCTGCTTGATCTCCTTTTTTGAAGCCGCAAGTATGGATTTGAGTGTGGGCAGTCTTGGCTGGTTTATTTCCTGTGCGACCGTGACCACAGCGGGAAGGCTCGATTTTACTATTTGAATTCCGTACTCAAGGTCGCGCTCAACCGTTAACTCTTGTGCGTTGAGCTCTAGTTTTCTTACGTATGTGAGCTGTGGCAGGTTGAGAAGCTCGGCAAGCCTTGGACCCACTTGTAAGGAGTAGTGATCCACGCTACCTTCTCCCATTAGCACAAGGTCAAAAGGTCCAAGTTTTGAAAACACACGTGAGAGAACGATTGCGACCGCTCTACTGTCAAACTCTTGAAGTGATGGGTCTGCTACGTAGTACGCCTCATCTGCGCCCATCGAAAGCGCTTCTTTGAGAACTTCTCTTGCGCCAGTTTGGCCAACTGTCACAACAACAACCTTTCCACCAAACTTCTCCTTTATTCTAAGCGCTTCTTCAAGAGCGTTTTTGTCAAAGTCGTTGAACTTTCGTGGCACGCCCTCGACGCTCACCAAACCGGTGGCCCTGTCCACTTTCACCGAATCCACATCGACACACGATTTTACGCTCACAAGCGTGTTGACCATACGCCACTCACGAAAGCAGGAAAAATAAGAGTTGCTAACCTTTTGAAGTGCGCAAAAAATTTGAAAGGATTTCTCTTCCGTACTGTGTGTGCTCAACTTCTATATGGAAGAGCACGCCGTAAATCGGCGCGCTTTGGTGGGCCATCGCCTGAAACGGAGAGCGCTCGCTTCTTGCGAGCGCTCGAAAGCTTGGGGGCAAAGCTGTGACTTCGTCGTTGTGACTCAACCAAGCCGTGAATCTTTCGGGAACGTTTTGAAAAAGCTCGTCGCGTTCTACCACTTCGACTTCAACTGGTCCAAACTCGGGCTTTTTTGCGACCTCTACTCGTCCGCCAAGCGCAAAAGCGATAAACTGGTGACCGTAACAGATTCCGAGCACGGGCACACTCCCGTTTTGCACAACCCTTAAAAGGTTTTGAGAAACACTCTCGCCGAGCGAAAGCCGTCCTGGTCCACCTCCTATTATGAACGCAAGCGCGTCACGCATCTCTTCAAGAGGTGAGTGGGCGGGTCTTAGCCTTACATCAAACCCAAGCTCGATCACTCGCCTTGTGATAAGATGGTTATACTGACCGCCTGGACCAAGAACGTAAACCACGCCCATAACTTTCAAAAGCAAAAGCGTAAGAAAAGTTTAACACATCGCGCAAGCTATTTTGCGCATGACAAGAACGCTTGTGTGCGAGCTCTGTGGGCGTGTGTTCGAGTGCAAAGGCTCTTTGTTTTGTTGGTGCGCGCGCTATAAAATCAAGAAGCTTAAAGAGCTTTCCAAAAGCGCACAAGATTGCGTTTGCGAAAGCTGTCTTAAAGCGTACTCCTAGGTGTTTCTTTTGCACACGAGCTTTCGGGTACAGAGCGCATAAATATGTAGACGAATAATTCATTGTCTTGAGCGGGCACACTTTGACACTTGGGCGAAAACAGTCCACAATTTTCTTGGACGAACTGGTTTTAAGTGGCGACTACCTTCCACCAAGGCTTTTATACCGCGAAAACGAGCTTACAAGGCTACTCGACTCGTTGAGCGAATCTCTTTCAGGTGAAAAAAAGCTCGTAGCGCTTTTTGGTTTAAGCGGTGTAGGTAAAAGCACGCTTGCAAAAGCCGCGTGCAGGCTTTTTTCGATAGGTTTAAGGCGTAACAGGCTGAACAACGGTTTTGTTCACATAAGCTGCTATTCAGCAAGAACGGTTAACGCGTTGTTTTCACAAATTCTAAAGTTCCTTTCGCCTTACTCCACCACAAAGGGACTCCCCACCGAACAAATCGTAAAGAGTGTTGACTCAAAAGCGATCGAACAAAATCTGAGTTTCACGGTCGTTCTCGACGACTTCCATGCGCTCAAAAGCGATGTCGCAAGCGACTTTTTTGCCCACTTTACCACTGGTAAAGTGAGATTAAGGCCGTTCAATTTTGTTGTTATTTCTCATGAAAAAAACATAACACTTCACAAAAAACGCTTAAAGCTTGAGCTAATCGAGTGCGCGCCTTATACGGCTGAACAGGTTGCGCAAATAATCGCGGATAGAGTGGAAAGAGCGTTCAACAAGGGCGTCGTGCCACAAGAGGTGGTTGAGCGCGTAACCAAGCTTGGAAAAGAAGGGGATATAAGGTTTAAGCTTGAGCTACTGCGCAGAGCCGGGAGAATCGCAGAGCAAAAGAAGGCGGATTCGCTTACGCTTGAACACATCGAAGAAGCTTTGGCGAACATGGTTGACTCACACATCTTGGAACACTTGCCGACACTTGAAGAGCACGAGCTTCTTTTGTTGTATTCGATTTGTAGAAGTATCAGATCTTCCAAACAGGGTTTCGCGATCATAGGAGAGGTTGAGAGAGAATACGCCGAGGTTTGCTCAAGGCTATCGATTCAACCAAGAAAACACACACAAGTATGGGAATACCTGCAAAAACTCAAAAAGCTTGAAATAGTTTTGACAAGAATAAGCGGAAAGGGACAGCGGGGAAAGACGACAGTCATAAGCTTGAACGGCGCTAGTTTGGATTCTACGATCACCGAGGTGATAAAGGAGATAAGAAGAAGGGGGTTGAGCAGAAGTGAACGCTCGAACACTTCTTGAAGACCTGTTTCCCTCAAAGTGCGCACTCAGAATTGTGGCACACTTACTTGAAAGAGGGGAGCTCAACGTGTCTGAGCTCGTGCGCCTTACTGGAATGCCACACAAATCGGTCGTGAAAAACGCAAGCTGGCTCAAGCGCTTAGGTATCATAAAAGAAAAAAGGTTCGGTAGAATTCGCGTTTACGAAATTGTAAGGTCTGATCCGATCGTGACCGCCCTTTACAAGCTGAACCGCGAGCTTGATTTTAAGAGGACCACGGGAGAATTACTACTCGTGGTTCGCGATGGTTCAAGATAAGTCTGTTTACGTCAAGCTTTTTTACGACGGCGAGCGCTATTACGGTTGGGCGAAACAGCCTAGTAGAAGCACGATTCAGGGGGCACTCGAAGAGTGTCTTCAAAAGGTTGGCTGCGAAAACGTGGCCACACGTGCGTCAAGCAGAACGGATGCGGGTGTGAGCGCCACTTCGCAAGTGGTAAAGATCTCTTGCAAAGGCGAGATAAGGCTTGACGCGCTCAACCGTGTTTTACCAGAAGACATTGCGGTCACACACGCTACACAAAACATAGGACGTGTGCTTTCAAAAACTTACTTGTACGTTTACCCCGAACGCTGGAGAAATCCAGAACTTGTAAAGGAAGCCGCGAAAATTGTCGAAAACGAAGTGTTTGAAGCGCTTTTCAAAAAAGGCGGTTCGAAACCAAGCTCTACGTGCTCAATAGCCTTAAGCTCTTTTAAAGGCGCTGAGCTTGTGCAGGTGAGTGCGAAGGGTTTTGGATACCAGCAAGTAAGAAAAATCGTAAAGCTTCTTGAAATGGTAGACCAAAAAAAGGTTCAGCCATGTGAGCTCAAAGCTCTAAAGAGTGTTCCTTCAGCGGACTCACGCTGGCTTATTCTTGTTCAAACGAACGTGGAGGGAGAGTGGGAAAAGATAGAAAGCGGAATTGAAAAGGCCAAAAAATACATAAATAGAAAGCTTTTGACGATACGCGCGTTGAGCGCAAAGTGGGAACTCGCTTTACGATTTCTTTAGAAGCGTCAAGCTTTCAAGCGCCTCGTCGCCAAAGGTTTTTGCGAACCACTCGCCAAATTTTGGGTTTTGGCTCATCAAGGCGAAGAACGGCGCCTGTCTTAGCGCGTCTTTTCTCGAGGTGTGAAGATATGCGCCTAGTACACGCGCAAGCGCAATAAGACGCATTCTAACTTCCCAGCTACGCGCTGAGTACTTGAAACGCGCTGGAAAGTTGAGCTTTTTATAACGCTTTTCGCCAAGTGGTTGAGGGGAGTAGCACATGAGGTCTAGCATGTACTTTTTTAGCTCGTACCTGTTGAGTCTGGTCGCCAGATATCCGAATGTGCTAGCGCGTGATAGCACAAGCGAAGCGCGGTAGATGTTCTCAAGCGGCTTCTCATAATCAGGAATGTTTTCTATAAGCCACGCAAGAATGGTTTCCTCATCCACACTTGCAGAAGTGAGAACGTTTTTCGCAGTGGCTATTGAGGGGGAAAGCAGAATGTCGAGCACCGCTTTGTACGCGTTCACGCTCGTGTCTCTCGTGTAAACATTTTGCACGTCTGATTCTCTTACAGAAACTTCACCAGAGCAAAAAGCTTGAAGGTCGTTTATCGCAGCCCTGAGATCGCCTTGCGCGCTTTCCGCTATCAAATCCAAGACGTTCGAGCTAACGCTTATTTCTTCGGCGTCACATATCTGTTTGAGCCTTGCTCTAATCTGGTCTTTTCTTATTCTGCTAAACGCTATGTGCGCACATCTTTCCTGTTGGCGCAAGGGATAAAGCCTTCTTGAGGAGTAAATCGCGTCTTGATCGTTTGCGGTAAAAACAACAGGAACGCGCGACTTTTCAAGCGTTTCAAAAAGCTTTGCCATTTCCGAGTCTCTTAAATGCAAAACTTCAACGCTTTCAACAAGCACGATTTTTTTACGCGCAAAAAGCGAGCTAGAGGTGGAAACCAGCTCCGCGAGTTTGTCTAGTGTGATTTCTCGTCCCAAATTCTCGTTGTTGAGCTCGATGAGCTCAAACCCGTTTTCGCGAGCGTACGCGTAAACGAGCGAAGTCTTTCCAACTCCTGGTGAACCAACAAGCAGCGCCCATTTTGGACGTTTTGTTGGTGACCAACTGCTAATCCAAGACAAAAAGCTCTCTTTTGCGTCTTTGTTGCCAACGATTTCTTCAACCCTTTTTGGCGCGTATTTTTTGACCCAAACTTCACTGCTCATTTCCAGACGCCTTACTAAGAAGCGCCGCCTTTGCGAGAAAAGCGTTGAGTTGAATTTCTGGATCCGCACCTTCCGTAATTCTGAATTCGCTATCACCCAAAACTTCTAACACGCTCGCCTTAATATGGTCGGGTAAGCCACTTCTTGTGACTTCCCTGTAAATTTGTCTTAAAATGTCTTCGGGCGCAACCGCCTTTGTGTAAAGAATGTCCTGAAGGCTTTTTCTTGCTTCTTCAAACTTTCCGCTTAGCGCCATGTTGATCATCGCGGACACGTCACCAGCATACGCAAGGCCCAACACTTGTGACACGTTCTTTTTGTCGACCCTTTTACCGAGTGATGCCAAGCTTTGCAGAGCGTTTATGCACATCCTGAGATCTCCTTCGGATTCCTCATAAATCATTTCAAGCCCTTCCCTTTCGTATTCAACGCCCTCTTGCTTTGCTATGTATTCCAGCCTCTTTACCACGTCCTCTTTCGAAATCCTTGAAAACCTGAAAAGCGCGCACCTACTTTGTATAGGCTCGATTATTCTGCTTGAATAGTTTCCGATTAGTATAAAGCGACAGCGGTCTGAAAAAAGCTCCATGGTTCTTCGAAGAGCGTGCTGCGCTTCGGGTGTCATGCTGTCGGCTTCGTCCAAAACCAAGATTTTAAAGGGTATTCCTCCGAAGCCTATCGACCTTGCGTACTCCTTTACTTGTTCTCTTACGACGTCTATTCCTCTTTCATCACTTGCGTTGAGCTCTAAGTAACCCTCCGCGAAGTGTTCTCCGAGCATCTCGCGCGCAAGGCACATCGCCGCGGTTGTTTTTCCAACGCCTGGCGGTCCAACAAAAAGACAGTGAGGCATGTTTTTCGTTCTCACAAACTGCTTAAGTCTTAGCACAATAGCATCATGCCCGACTATATCGTCGAGCTTTTTTGGTCTGTACTTTTCCGTCCAAACAAGCTCTTCGCTCACAGGTTTCACCCATTCTCTGAGCGTTTAAACAATTTACCCTTTTGCTTTTGCATAATAAGAGTTTAGACGAGTTGTATTAATGCTTTGTGTCGCCTCGCAATTGACGTCTGGATGACGGGTGACGCTTTTTGGCGTCCTACCGTTCGGTAAACCAAAGAGCGCGCAAAATGTAAAATTCCCGACTGTTAAGCGTAACACTAAGACGCTCGTGACACTAAAATTTAATTTGATGAGTAGTTTTTTGATATTGGGTGTAAGTTTGTGGACTTTAGGATGGCTCACCTTGTGACGCTCACAATGTTTCAAGAAACCCCTGTTAATCTGAGGTTCAAAAGAACTGTTTACGGACTTTCGGAGTTTGCACGTGGGGTTCCAGAACCTGTGGAAGAAGGGCAAGAGGTGAGCCTCCCTCTTTGGCTTGCAAGAGAAGTTGTGAAAAAGGGTTATGCGGAAGTGCTCACCTCAGCTTTAAACGTAAAACAAAGGTTGTCAAAAAGCATATGGCTAGAAGAGCAGTCATCTTCACCGCAAAAGCTTGATGAGCTTTTTTACGCAGAGCTTGACCAAGCCCTCAAAGACTCTCAGATTAATGATGAACAACGGATTGCCACAACACAAAAGCTTCAAGATTTTTTGCGAATTAGAGCAAAAAAGCTTAGAAGGCTTGCGGAGACCAAAAGCCAACCCGACTTTCTAGAGTTGCTCACTCCAGAGGAAAAGGCTTGGTTCGAAAGGTATCGCTCGCTTTTCCAAGATTGGATCGACGCATCTTGGTTTAAAGCGCTTTCCCGCTTAAGTCTTGAGTTTTGGTTGAACATAGATGGACAAACTCTCGATTGAGGATTTGCAGATTCCCGAAAAAGTAAAAGCGATTCTTTCAGAAAACGGTGTAAGCGCGCTTTGGCCGCCTCAAATAGAAGCGATAAAAAGCGGTGCTCTACAAGGCGAGTCGCTTGTGGTCAGCGCAACCACTTCGAGCGGAAAAACACTAATAGCGGAGCTTGTGATAGTGAACCAACTTCTAAAAAAAGGTGGAAAGGCGATTTACCTTGTTCCCTTAAGAGCGCTTGCCACGCAAAAAGAAGAAGAGCTTTCGAAGTGGAAAAAACTCGGATTAAAAGTGGTTTCTTCGACTGGAGATTACGACCTTGCAGACCGGTGGCTTGAAGATTACGACATAATCGTGCTCACCTACGAAAAGTGTGATTCGCTTTTACGCAGGGTAACAGAAGCTAAGTGGTTGAGATGCGTGAACGTGGTGGTCGCTGATGAAATTCACCTACTCGCGGACGCACAAAGGGGGGCCACGCTTGAGGTGGTGCTCACAAAACTCAAAACGCTCAACCCTTCGTTGTGCATAGTGGCGCTTAGCGCCACGATAAGCAATCCTGAAGACTTGGCGGCTTGGCTTGGCGCAAAAGTGGTAAAAAGCGACTGGAGACCAGTGCCATTAAGACAAGGAATACTATACGAACACACCGTGTTTTTCGAAGACGGTCAAACGCTGTCTTTGCCCAAAAAAGACGAACAGCTGATAACGCTTGCGCTCGACACACTTGAGAAAGGCGGTCAGCTACTTGTTTTTGTGTCCACAAGAAAGATGACACTCAGCGTGGCAAAAAGATTCGCCGGAAAGTTCACACTCACACAGACAGAAAAAGCAAAGCTCAAGCGTTTGGCACTCGAAATTTTCCATATTGATGAGGCGACGCAGCTCACGGAAGAACTTGCGGCGCTTGTGTCGCAAGGCGTTGCGTTTCATCACGCGGGTTTACCCTTCACCGCAAGAACGCTTGTAGAAAAGGGATTTAAAGACAGGCTTATCAAGGCGCTTGTCGCAACAACAACACTTTCTGCAGGCCTCAACCTTCCTGCACGAAGAGTTTTGATTTACGAGGTGACAAGGTTTGAGGTGGGATTGGGAAGACAGAGAATACCTGTGATAGAGTATCACCAAATGGCCGGACGCGCAGGACGTCCTGGCTTTGATTCAATTGGGGAAGCGATAGTGGTCGCGCGTGACGAGTTTGAAGTGGAGGAGTTGATGGAGAAATACATTCGCGCAAAACCAGAGCTTCTTGAGCCAACGCTCTTAGACGAAAACAAGCTGATTCCTCACGTGCTTTCAACAATCGCATCACGCTATGCTTCATCGATCAGCGAGCTTGAGCGCTTCTTTTACCTTACGTTTTCGGGACACAAAAGCTCACAAAACTACCTTCAAAGCGTTATAAGAAGATGCGTAAACTTTCTAGTGCAAAGGGGATTTGTTGAGCGCAAAGGCGACTTGATCACCGCGACAATTTTTGGCAAAAAAACAAGCGAGCTATACCTACATCCCGTGAGCGCACTGCTAGTTAAACAGTTTTCCACAAAAATAAACGACACTTCCTCGCTTTACACGCTCTTACACGCAGTGTGCCTTGCTCCAGAAGTGGTAAAGCCTAGACTCAAAAAGGAAGAAGAGGAGCTGTTTGAATCAAACGAGCACTTGCTCACACCTCAAGAATACGCGGAAACGATCTCTGACTTGGTGGTCGATCCCTTCGAAGAATACCTTTCGGCGTGCAAAGCAGCACAAGTGCTCGAGGAGTGGTGCAACGAAAGAACGGAGAAGTGGATAGAGCAAAAGTTCGATGTTCAACCGGGTGATCTTTACCAAATGTACACCTCTGCCGCTTGGATTTCAAGGGCTATCGCTTCTCTTCTTTCTACGCTTAAGGCGGAAAAACACTTGCAAAACACGTTTTCTGTTTTGAGTAAAAGGCTTGAAGTAGGGGTTAAGGAAGAGCTTCTTCCACTTGTCGCTCTGCCTGGAATCGGAAGGGTAAGGGCAAGAGCGTTGTACAACATGGGACTTAAGACGCTGGAGCAGGTCGCAAAAGCCCCGCTAGAAGAGTTGACAAGAATTAAAGGTGTGACAAGCACGCTCGCGCAAAGGATCAAGACGCGCGCGCAAGAGCTTGCTCAATCTACGCTTGACTGAGCTCTGGTATTCCCACCTTGCTAGCGTGTTCGAGCGCTCTTTTTCTAATGCTTTCTGCGCTCTCTTTGAAAACTATCGAACCATTGTGCATAACCCTTACAAGTTGAGGCGCAAGCTGCGCACCACACTTTTCGCACTTGGATAAGCTTTTTTCCCAAAGTGTCACGTAATCAGAAAAGCAGTTCACACACCTGTAAACCTGCTTTGCACCAGAGAATCTTCCTCTTTTGGACACAGGCTTTCCTTCTATTTCGCAAACGTCGAGCGAAAAATCGATGGGCTTTGCCGCTGAAATCGCCGTGCCAACTCCGAACATGTCCGCACCAGCAATGCTCAGCCTTCTTACGCTGTACTCGTTAAGACCTCCAGAAACCATTATCTTAACGTGTGAGAAACCAGCGGTGTCAAGCTCCCACCTTACTTCTCGCACAAGATGCTCAAAGTCCCCTTTACGGCTTTTTGGCGTGTCAAGCCTTACCGCAAAAAGCCTTTTTTTGAGCAACCTTGCGGCCATAAGCGATTCTGTTTTTTCGTCGTACAGTGTGTCGCACAGCATGACGCGCGGCACGTCTTCTTCTGCGTACTTGTCAAACGCGCTCCACGCAGCTTCAGGCGAGCCCATGATAAGCACATAAGAGTGAGGCATCGTTCCCACAGCTCTGATACCAAGTCTTTTTGCCGCGGCGATCCCACTCACACCGTCAACTCCTCCTATATAAGCCGCTCGGTCTGCGATCGCCGCAAGAGCGGGGTGAACCCTCCTGATTCCGAAAGCGTAAACTGGTTTACCTTGAGCCGCAAGCTTTACTCTTGCGGCGGATGTGGCAACACCACTAGAGTAAGAGATTATCCCTAGAATCGCAGTTTCAAGTTTTGCGAATTCCGAATACGCACCGCGCACGATCATCACAGGCTCTTCGACACCTTTTTCGTCCTTTTCTCTAAACAGGTTGCCTTCTGGCATCGACCACACGTCGAGCTTCTTACCTTCGAGTAGCGATAGAACTTCTTCTAGTCCAGCAAATATTCCCCAGCTGTAATTCGTAGGAAGGTCTCCCGAAAACTCGGCCGTGACGTTTACGTCCGCTTTTCCAGCCTTTTTTAGCACGTCCAGAACTCTTTCGAAGTATATGTCTGCGGTCTCCCCTTTTTTGATTTCTTCATAGTTACAAATCCAGTTGTTCGCCAAGTTCGAATTAGCCTAAAGCGAGCGTTTAATAAAGCGTTTCGAAATCTAGAATGAGTAAACAAGAATCCTCCTTTTGTCGAAGTTTGTATAGTAATGCCACACAACCCTTTTTGCTGCCAAACCCGGTAGCTCAAAGTCGTGCGAAACAACAATCGCCCCTTTTTTGAGTTCCGCCTTAAGCTTTGGAAGTATCTTTTTATTTCCTTCTGTGGTCAAATAAAGCGTAACCACGTCCGCGTGCGTGAGTCTTACCGCGTTAAAATCTCCCACAACAACCTCAACCATTTGGGACACTCCTTCTTCAAGTGCTTTCTTTTTTGCGAGCTTTGCGAGCTCACGCTCGAGCTCGACGCCAACCGCAAACGCTCCCATTTTCGCGGCTTCAACAAGAATTGAACCATCGCCACAGCCTATGTCGAAAACCCAGTAGCCCGGTCTTACGTGAGCTTCTGATAACATTTTTCTTGCAACTTCTTTGGGCGTTCTGTCAAATGGCGCAAGAAATTCAACCAAGCCTTTCGAACGCCTTCTTTACGCTTTTTACATACGGCTGGTGCAAAACGCCTTTTTCTGTGATTATACCAGTGATCAAGTTTGGCGGGGTGATGTCAAACGCCGGATTCCAAGCCTCAACTTCATCTGGTGCGCTCTTACAAGATTGAAAGCTTTTCACCTCCTCTTGGCTTCTTTGTTCAATTGGTATTTCGTCTCTTTCAAGGTCAAAAGTGCTAAGAGGGGCGGCTACGTAAAACGGTAAACCGTGCTCTTTCGCAAGAACCGCAAGCGTGTAAGTTCCGATTTTGTTTGCGGTCGTTCCGTCCTTAAGGATTCTGTCTGCGCCTACTATCACCATGTTCACTTTTTTGAGTTTCATAAGATAACCCGCTGATGAGTCTGCGATGAGTTTTGTGGGTATACCCGCGTTTATAAGCTCTAAAGTTGTGAGTCTTGCGCCCTGTAGCAAAGGCCTTGTTTCAGTGGCGTAAACGGTTATTCTTTTACCCTTTTCCCAAGCCATCTTGATCACACCAAGCGCAGTGCCATAGCCAGCGGTCGCTAGCTCTCCGGTGTTACAGTGTGTAAGAATGGAGTCACCGTCTTCGATCAACTCAGCGCCATACTCGCTGAGCCTTCGGTCTACCTCTATCTCTTCTTTGTGTATCAAAAGCGCTTCTGCGAGCGCTTTTTTCCGCATTTCCTCTACGCTCTCGCCAGTTTTGAGCGCTTGAAAAACCCTGTCAGCAGCCCAAAAGAGATTTCTTGCGGTAGGACGAGTCGACTTTATGAGGTCAACGTATCGCTCCACTTTTTTGAGAAAGAGCTCTTTGCTCTGCGCTTCGCACTTCTTTGCGGCAAGCGCGACCGCATAACCCGCGGTGACGCCAAGCGCTGGTGCTCCACGAACCGCAAGCGTTTTAATCGCATAAGCCACTTGCTCCACTGTTTCACACCTAATTCGCTCTATTTTAAAAGGTAGCAACCTTTGATCAAGTATTGACACACACTCTTCTTCCCACTTTACTGGTGAAAGCTCTGCCATTAAGCGAATTAAACCCTAAAACTAAAAAGCATTTCGAACGATTTTATGTTGTGTTGTCTTTAGAAAAAACGGAAAAGGGTGTGATCGTAAGAGGTCCAATCGCTAGCTCGATCATAAATGCGGGCTTTGGCACGCCTTTGAGCGGGCTTGCGGTGGAGCTCAACCCGCTTGAAGCGGTTTATTTGATTCTTAAAAAAAAGCTACTCGCTGAAGACGCGCAGGAGCTTGTTAAGACTTTGTCTTCTACGTTAAAGGATTTTTGGTCGATTTACTCGATCTACGCCGACCTTACAGATCAAGGAAAAAAAGTGGCTTATGACGACGAGCTTGGTTGCATTCTGCAAATCAAAGGAGAAAAAAGAGGGTATGTTCCACTGAGCTATGACCGACCGCTTACACTCAAAGCTCTTGTGGAAAAGGCAAAAAAACTAGAAGAGCTTGGCTGGATTGCGGTTCTTGCGATCGTGGACGAACACGGAACTGTGACTTACTACTCCGTGAACACAAGACCTCCGAGCTTAGAGCTTTTGAATTAAGGTGTTGTTGTTGAAAACGCGCGCGCTTATCACGGTTGTTCGACCGCTCAACGCGTTTATGATGGTGTTTGCGCTTTACATCGCCGCAGTAGTTGCAAAAAGAGGGTTACTCTTTCCAGATTTCAGGTTGATCGCGGGCTTTGTCACAGCTTTCACACTCACCGCTTTTGCGATGGTTGTGAACGACATTTACGACATAGAAGTGGACAAGGTAAATGAGCCTGACAGACCACTTCCAAGTGGCGAGCTTTCTTTAAAAAGCGCGGCGATTTACGCCGCGTGTCTTGCATTTCTTGGTGTTTTGTTTTCGCTGATAGACGGATACACAGAGTTTGCACTCGCAAGCGTTTCAGTTTTGCTCTCTATTTTGTACTCAAAGTCGCTCAAACTTCTCGGGCTTGTTGGAAATATCGCGGTTTCTTACAACGTCGCGCTTCCTTTTCTTTACGCGGGCATAATTGAAGGAGAGGTGAGACCGACGCTATTCATTTTCTTTTTGCTCGCCTTTCTTTCAAACACTGGAAGAGAAGTGATAAAAGGGATCGCCGAGCTTAAAGGTGACAGCGTTCGGCGTGTAAAAACGATAGCGGCGACAAAGGGAGCAAGCTTTGCGGCAAAAGTGGGCGCGCTGTTTTCCTTGTTTGCGGTGTTTCTCAGCCCCTTGCCGTTATTTTTGGGCGGTGTGTCGCGCATAGGATACGCCGTTCCTATTGTTTTTACGGATGCGCTTTTTGTTTACTTGGTTTTGATGCTTTTACGATCTACGCAAAACGCCACAAAAGTAAAAAGGCTATACAAGATTCCCATGCTAGCTGCGCTTTTGTCTTTTCTAATAGGCGCACTTGTCTAGCAAAACCTTTTTTGCTCGTTTGCGTTACTTTGTGAAAATGACAGAGTACACTCCACCAAGAGGAATGAAGGACATAGATGTAGAAGAAATGGAAAAAAGGATGTGGGTTTACGACAAAATAGAAACAGTTCTACGCTCTTATGGGTTCAAAAGGGTTGAGCCTAGCTTTGTGGAACATCTGGAAACTCTGACCGCAAAAAGCGGACAAGCGATAACCGCCGAAATTTACCACTTTAAGGACAAGTCTGGTAGAGACCTCGGATTAAGGTTTGACCTTACCGTGGGAATTGCGAGAATGGTTGCGAACAACTTCGCATATCCTGAACCACTCAAGCTTTACGCGATCTCTCCGATGTGGAGGTATGATGAGCCACAGGCTGGTCGATACAGGTGTTTTTGGCAGTGGGATGTTGAGGAGTTTGGGTCAGAGGAGCCTTATTCCGACGCAGAAGTTATAGCGGTGTCTTTGGACGCAATGAAGAAGGTCGGGCTTAGTGGAATACGCGCAAGGATTTCGAGTAGAAAACTAATTGATGGAATACTTGAGTCGATCGGAACTTTTGACGAAACAAAGAGATTGGAGATTTTAAGAATTCTTGACAAATCACAAAAGGTTTCTCATGAAGAGCTGATTTCTATGTTAAAAACAGCGGGACTCAAAAACGAAGACGTGGAAAAGCTACTCGGAAGTGCGCGTTTAAGGGGGTCGGTCGACTTTGTTTCAAGTGCACTCGGAAAAAGCAACGCAAAGATCGAGGAAGCGCTAACAGAAATTCAGATTGTGTGGGATGAGCTTAGTTCGCTAGGCGTTTCTTCCATGTGCGAGCTTGACCTTGGAATCGTAAGAGGGCTTGACTACTACGATGGAATTGTTTTTGAGGGGTTTGAGCAAAGCTTGGGTTCCCTTTCGATCTTTGGTGGAGGAAGATACAACAAACTTACGGGAATTTACGGAAAAAGGGCTCTTCCTGCGACAGGCGCCGCGGGTGGTGTGGAAAGGCTTTTGATTGCGCTCGAAAGAAAAGGTGTCTTTCGCAATTTGCCAAAGCCAAACAGAGTATTTATCGCAATCGTAAGCGATGAGGTAAGGTCGCACGCAATAGCGCTTTGCCAATCGCTCAGAAACGCGGAAATCGTGGCGGAATACCCCATAAAAAAGTGGAGCTTAAGAAGACAACTGGAATACGCGGATGTTGCGGGCTTCACACACACCGTGATCGTCGGAAAAAAGGAAGTGCAAACGGGTTTGTACGCCTTAAAAGAGCTTAAAAGCGGGAATCAAGTTGAATTAAGCTTGGAACAGATAATAAACAAGCTTGCCCCCGTAGCTCAGCATGGATAGAGCGACTGCCTCCTAAGCAGTAGGTCGGGAGTTCGAATCTCCCCGGGGGCGCTTCATCCAATGCTCTCTGATTTGACACATCTTCTTTTTTGATGACATTTGTTGACAAGCTTTTACTCAGGTAAACTTCCCCTCTCAGTATAGCGTGGACGAAGGAGCTCAGATTCGGATAACCCAGAGCGCCTATCTTGAGAAGGAAGAGTCTTTCATCTTCTTCCTTAAGGCGGACACTCAGCGTGGAATACGCTTTTTGTTTGTTTTTTTCAAACATTTTGTTTTTTTAAAAAACGAAAAAACATTTAAACGCAGCGTAGAAAAAATAAATTTATTACTTATATACATAAGAGCACCTTTTGTAAAATTTTGTGAAAAAATCAAAAAACAAACAAAGAAACAGCTGAGGAAGAGGGTTCACCTGTAAGGGAGATGGAGACAAGTGAAGTAACACTCGAAAAAAAGGATGAAGCTTCACCGCTACCACTCAGACTCTTCGAGATAGGCGTCCCAACAGGCTTCAAAGTCTGTGGCTCCAGATCACTGATCGTGATTGAACCGCTGAAACTCACCCAGGCAAGGTTAACAGTGTTGAAACCCATCAGATCCAGAATAATCGGGGATTGAATAGTGGTATCACTGGGTGAGACAAGATAGAAAACCATGCCCACAGCATCCATCCGCGGATTCGTTATTATCCTCGTCCTCTCCGCATAGTTCATGCGGACTCAACCAGTGCGATTAGATACTGGTAGTATATATCTTCAGGCGTGATGTTTGTTAGCTTCAAAGTCCAATCCTGAAAGAGTGGAATCGCATAAGTGGGGTCATAGATGACGCTCCAGAAATAAGACGGCGTTGTTGAAGATAGAACAGAGTAACGACTCAGAATGAATGGAACAGCGTTAAAGTGACCATGCGACGCATTAGCCTCTTCACTCAACGTAACACCGAAACTCTGACCCGCGATATTCGGATTCACGAAAAGGTCGAGCTGCGCATCCCCACCAAGAATGAACAGCTCAGCATAGAAAATCTCCGAGTTCGCTGGGAAAGTAAAAAGAGTCTGGCTTCCACCCGGGGAAAGCGGAGTCATCTGACGGGTGTAAACCGAGTATTTTCTACCCTCTGGCGGGCTAGGGGTTCTCAGCAAAAAACCCCTCTGCAAAAAACCTCTATCCCACCTATCAGCGAACATCACTCAACGCCCACGTATTCCTCATAGGTGCCCCAAACAGTTGCCTGAAGCGATGATGATGCGGGAAGTACAGCGGTGGCTATGATCTGCCCACTACCACTGATGGTGAAGAGGGGTACACGCTTAGCTTCAAGCACATTAGCCTGCGAAGTTGAAACAGTTAGCTGGAAGACCTGCACACCCGTGTAGCCATCACTCAGCGTCAAAACCACTGGGGATGATGCGGTGGTTGAGGCGCTCAACCTCTTTGCGTAGAAGCGGTAGAAATTGGGCACATATGTATTCGGGGTTCCATCGGGTCCAATCGTGGCTGTGACTGTCGCGGTTACGGTTGCTGTATTCGACAGGTTGATCTGAACAGGATACAATGTGTTCATACCCTACTCACCTCGGTGACCATTATGGGTTCTAAAACCGACGGATTCAATGGAACCACGCCCTCAATAGAGGGCATACTCACCGCACCACTGAAGAAGTTCCCTACAAACATATCCTGACCCAATGCGACGGCGGTCAGCAACGCTTCCCTATTATTGACTGGCCTGAACGTTACGAAGTGGAAGGCTAACTTCAACCGGAAACTCTGTGTGAATGGAAGAGTGTTGAGAAACGCAAAACTATATATGAGTGGGCCGACAGGGAAGCCAACAAGCCCATCAACGAATTTCGGTGAGTCATATGGATATTCGCTTCCTTTCAGTGCACCGAAATTAAAGTCGGATACAACGGGGGCACTTTCAGGCAGCGAAAGAATGGATGATTGGTCTGCGCCAATTCTTGGGTAGAGCCAGACAGTTGAAGGATAGATACCCATGGAGAGGAAGAGTGCGGTGTTAGGTGCTACTTTACTCCTGTTAGGCACAAGGATATCAGAGCTAGGACTCTGGGATATTCTGAGGGTGCTCAGGCGGTAGGGACCCACGAACACGGGGACATCAACCACTGGCTCATCAGCCTGTTTCTGTTGCTGGATTGGTGGAAGCTCGAATAACTCTGGAAGGTTTGTTTCGTAGATAGGATTCCACTCATACGTGACGTCATATCTGGCAGTCGCTAAGAAGGTTGCATAGCCTTCCCTGAATAAGAGTGCGAAGGGTTCACCTTCGCGTGGAGGTCTTTTCATACAACCAGAAAGGAAGGAGAGGCATAAAAATGCACTCATTTTTTCAAAAATTATTTAAAGGATTCTAAAGATTTTTATCTACCCCGCGTGATACTGGGGTGTGCCTGAGTCACTTACCACGGAGTTGAAGATACACACCCTAAAAGGAAA
>Ga0208559_100073_pt1 | contig 34329 bp, 35 predicted proteins | sample BED_Mat_host_6_1_FD_187138 | JGI IMG/M metagenome (GOLD analysis project Ga0208559, IMG submission 187138) | Extremophilic microbial mat communities from Yellowstone National Park, USA - BED_Mat_host_6_15 (SPAdes) (version 2) | ecosystem: Environmental > Aquatic > Thermal springs > Hot (42-90C) >...
CGTCTTTTGTGTCCAACTTTTCTAGCCGTTTTAACCAATCGTTTTACAGCTTTTTAAGTAGTGTGTACCAAGCGAATGAGGTGCAACAAAAAGCGCTCTATTTGAACCTGAGCTTTGACGCGATTTACTACACACTATCTCAAGATCCGCTCCTTCAAGTGAACAAAACTTCTCTTTTGACAGTTTTACAAAGTTTAAACACCACGAAAAACGCGCGCGCTTTCGCAAACGCCTTGCTTTCCAAGATGGGTTTTGCGCGCGCTCCCGTTTCTCCGAGCATGGGATTGCTCTACCAGCTTATTGACCCTTCAAAAAGCGCAACGATCGTCACACTGCAGTTTTCTCATGAGCCTAGCAACAACGGCACAAAAGCGTTCGAAAGCGTCGTGGAGAGATTTAACACAAGCGATTTTGTCACCTACTACACCGCAGGTCCGATAATTTCCAAGGATTTGCAGGGCATCGTCGCAACGAGCGAGCGCGTTGCGATTCCTGTCGGATTAATCGCTGCAGTAGTGATAACCGGAGTTTTCTTTCTTTCGCCGATTGCGGCGGTAATACCCACACTCGTTTTCGCGCTTTCGATGACGCTAGGCTTTGGTTTGGTTTACCTTGTCATAGGGCGAATCGAAGGCCAAACGCTAAGCTATATAAGTCCTGTGGTGATCGCGCTACTTGGGCTTGGTCTTGCTACCGACTACAGCGTTCTCATAATGAACAGGTTCAGGCAGGAGCTTTCAAAGAGAGAAAAGGAAGCGGTGCGCCTTAGCGTAAGATGGGCTGGTGAAGCGGTTTTCACAAGCGGGCTTACCGTTGTGCTCTCTTACGTGGCGCTTGATCTTGCGCACATTCCGCTTTTCAGCGACGTTGGTTTGGCAAACGTTTTGGTCGTGTCTTCTGTTTTGCTGTGCACGCTCACGCTTCTTCCCGCGATTCTTGCGCTTCTAGGTAAGAGGGTCTTTTGGCCAAAGAGTAAGATCGAAAACAAACCTTCGGTTCTTTCTTCGATCACCAAAAAAGCGATATCCCACCCAAAAAGCGTTTTGGGCGCTCTTGTGGCTGTGACGCTACTCACCGCGGTGATCGCGGTAAACCTGCCTGTGAACATCAACTTCCTGGGTTTAACTCCGAACACGCCCGCAAAAGTTGGGCTTGACCAAATCACACAGCACTTCGGTGGCTCAACGCTTATCCCAACCTATGTTGTGGTCGAGCTACCAAGCAAAATCAGCACCGCTCCTGACTCGTTCAACACGAGCGAGATTGAGCAACTCGCAAACCTCACCAACATAATAAGGGGATTTCCGGGTGTTAGGGCTGTGTACGGCGTTACAACGCCGTACAACTACAGCATACCCTACGAAACAATGTCCAACATGAGTTTGGAACAAAGGCTTGCTTATTCCAAACAAATTCTCCAATATGTGAGTTTCGACAACTCCACGGTTTACTTTAAGGTCGTCTTCAATGGTGACGCGTTTGACAACCGCGTGCTCAAAGAAGCGCGCACGCTGAGCGAAAAACTTGCGCAGCATACACCAGCGGGATACCATATTTACGTCGGAGGCGCATCACTTGACGCACAGGACGTTTTGGATTACATCTTTCGAATTCTTCCAGAGCTTGTCGGCGTTCTTATTGCGGCGATCTACGTGGTGCTCTTTGTTCAACTAAAATCCGCTTTCACACCACTACGACTTATTGCTACGATAATGAGTAGCATTGCGTGGACGCTGTTTCTTGTGTGGCTGATCTTTTACAAGCTTTCTGGTTTGAGTGTGTTCATCTTTGCCCCGCTTTTTCTTATCACCACAATGCTAGGCGTGGGAATGGACTACGACATCTTTATGATTGTGCGCGTAAGAGAAGAGGCTGGAAAGGGTAGTGGCGATGAGCTTGCGCTCATCAAAACGTCTGAAACAACCGCCGGTGTGATCACCGCGCTAGGTTTGATCCTTGCCACAGTTTTTCTTTCGCTAGGTCTCACGCCAATCGTGCTACTAAGGCAAATAGGGCTTACGCTCGCACTCGGCGTTCTTTTGGACACATTTGTCGTGTGGCTGGTTTTCGTGCCGTCGATAATGGTGCTCGCAAAAAGGCTAAACTGGTGGCCTGGAGACCCTCGTAAAGACGTTTCTACCGACCTTCAAAAGCCTTGAGAAAGCGCTCCGCGTCTTCTTGAGAAGGTATCGCTTCTTGGTCTCCTCTTACACTCACAACAAGCGTTGCAGCGGCAACCGCGCTTTTTAACGCGTAAAGAGGGGAGAACCCCCTAAGATAAAGCGCGCAAAAAGCACCAGAAAGCGCATCACCCGCACCAGTCGGGTCTTCAACAGGTGCGTCAAACGCTCGCTGCTCGTAAACCTTTCCATCACAAGACAAAACAACGCCCTTTGTTCCCCGCTTGAAAACGAGTGTTCTTACGGGATATCCCTTAAGCGCCGTCAAAACTTCCTCAAATTTGCTCACACCAAAAAGAACCGCCGCGTCATCAGGGTCTGTGATGAGTATTTCAACTCTCTCAAGCGCGCGCAAGATCACCTCTCTTGCTTCTTCCTTTGAGGGCCAAAGCTTGAGTCTTATGTTCGTGTCCATTGAAACCCTTTTTGCGTGCTTCAAAGCCTTGAAAACAGCAAGCCTTGCGCTTTCGCTTATCGCAAGCGTTATGCCAGTGATGTGTAGCAGGTCGTAGCCTGAAACCACGCGCTCATCCACGTCATCAGGGTTGAGCCTTGAACCAGCGCTTCCCTTTCTGTAGTAAACGAGCTCGCTTTTGTAAGGCACGGGGTAGTGTCTCTGAACAAAGTACACGCCTGTCGGCGCTATAGGATCAAACACAATTCTTGAGACGTCGACACCCTTTCCTCTTAACCATTCAACGATGTTGTGCCCAAACTCGTCAACGCCGACGCGCGCAATGAGCGTGGCCTCGCAACCGAAGCGAACGCTTGCAACGCAAAAGTTCGCTTCGGAGCCAGCGACGTGCTTTTCAAAGAGGGTGACGTGTCTTAGCGGACCTGGATTTATCGCGTTGAGCTGTATCAAAGGCTCACCTAAAGAGAGCACTTTGGGCGAGCTCATTTTCTCTTATCAACTCTCTTATCTCTGATTTTAGCGAAAACCTTTGTTGTTCGTCAAGATAAAAGATCGGTTCACGCGGCACTCCCACGTCGTATCCCATGAGCTCCTCGGTCAGCACATAGTTTGCGGAAAGCGAGCCGTACTTTTTGGAAAGCTGTGTGAGTTTCGTGACCAAACTTTGAACTTTTAGCGCGTCTTGCGTTTTGTGCTCTTTCAAAAGCTCCCTTATTTTGACGAGTAAGTGCGGCACGTAGTTTCCAGCACCACTCACCACTCCGTCAAGCGCGCTCGCAAACGAAGACACGATGAGCGTGTCAGACCCTGTGTAAACTTCTAGCTTTGGTAGTAGATACTTGTACTCAAGGCTTTGCGCAAGGTCATTCATCGTGTTTTTGATTCCTTTGACCACGTTTTCTCCGAGTTGCTTTAACACGCTTGGTGTGACGTTAAACCCAGTGGCAAGCGGGTAGTTGTAAACGTAAATCGGGTGTTCATACGCGGCGTAAATCTTTTCGTAGTAACTCAAAACCCATCTTTCTGGTAGGTTGGGAAAGTAGTAAGGCGGATACGAAGCCACTCCGATTATGGAGTAATCCTTTGCTTCCTTCGCAAGTGTGAGAACGTTTTCGAGGTTTAGCTCGCCTATCTGAAAAATTATTTTTTGAGTGACACCGCACAAAGCGTCAAGCATTTCCTTTTTCTCTCTAAAAGAAAGCATTGGACCAAGTCCGGTTGTTCCCGCAAGAAAGATAGCGTCAACGCCCTTTTCAAGCAGATTGCTCACGTGCTTTTTGAGCTTTTCTGTGTCCACTTTGCCGCTTGTGTCAAACGGTGTTATAACAGGCACGATTATCTTTTGCATAACAACAAAAAATTTCCCACAAATAATAGTCTTCCGACTACTCTGGTGGAAGCTCCTTGAACGCTAGACTCAGGTTTATTCCCTTTTTTGCGTGGTACCATTTTGAAATCGGGTAAAGAAGCGCGCCGAGCACCCAGAAGAACAGCATTATTCCCCAAGAAAGATCGTTTATCCCGTAGTAAGGAAGCGCGACGAACATGTAAGTGAGGTACAAGAAGAAACCACTGGTCACAACACCGCACAAAACCAGCATCGCTTTCTCAAAACTAGAAGGCCTTTTTAGGCCAAACACGATCGCGGTTATCCCTATGAACGCGAAGAACAACGTGCCAAGCGCGGTTGTGGAATAAAGGCTTGTCCAGTTTGTGAGCGCAACGATAAACACCATCGGAATCGAAACCACAAACGTAAGAAGAAGTGAAGCGTAAGGTGTGTGAAACCTTTCGCTTACGGCGGCAAGCCTTGTGGGTAGCAACCTATCGAAACTCAACCCCAAAACGTACCTAGAAACCGAGAGAATCGTTTGCTGAGAAGCCGCAAGGTACCAAAACGAAAAGAGCACGCTGATCAAAACTCCTAGCAAGGGAGCGTTTCGAATCACAATGAGCGCTATGGTTAGCATGTTTGGCGTTGCCCCAGCGGTCGCAAGTTGTTCAGGCCAAGCGTTCGGTGCGTTCATCGCAAAGTCAAAACCCAAATAAGAGTAGTAAACCGCTGAAAAGAGCGCAAGGAGCGCGCCGCTTACTATCACCGGCAAAAACGTTCCTGTGATTGAAGACTTCTTGATGTCCTTTATTTCACCAGAAAACGCCGCGGCGTTGTTTATCCAAGGTAACGCAAAAGCGAGGTAAGGAAACAGAAGTGAAGTCGCACCGAGAGAAAAGAGGGGGCCACTATACCCTGACGCTATTTTGCTATATGAAGAACCATATGAAGAAAGAAGTGAATCGAGCGAGGATTTAACGCCCGACGCTCCAGCGTAAACGAACACGCCTAACATCATGAGCGTCCCCAACATCGCGATGCCAACCATCACACCAAGAAGCAAGTAGCCAATTTTTGGGGAAACGACGTCCACCAAAGTGATGACCCCTAAAAGCACTAGTGGAAGAATTATGAGCGAAGCTTGAGAACTAAGCGAAATGGCAAGCTGTGAAAGCGAAGAAACACCAGAAACAGCGCCTATAGAAGACAAAGCGGGATAAAGGGAAAGCGTAATGAGCCAGTTGAGCTGAATTGCGACAAACGGCATTCCTGTAAACGTGAATCCAAGAAGCAAAAAGCCAGCGGGAATGGGACCAAGCGTCCTGCTTATCCAAACGTAATCCCCTGCGGTTCTTCCGATGTATCTCACAACCTTGTAGTAAATGTACGCCTCAAAAAGTGTGAGCAAAGTGAAAATCAGCGTTGCAACTACAACGTTTCCGCCAGGGTTTCCGTTGGGGAAAAACGAATCCGCTTGATTCAAAAGGAGTAAAGTTGTTCCAAAGCCGACTTCTCCCACGTTTGCAAAAAACAGCGTCCAAGGGCCTAACGACTTGACCAAACCCGTCGCTTCACGCACAAACACGGAGGGTTTTGACAATTTCAAGCTGAATAATCACACTAACATAAAAACTTTTTGCATTAACTTGTCAATCTAAAGCCCTAAGCTTTCTAACCAGCTTAAATGTTTCATACCAAAGGCTTCCCACCGCACCGAGCGCAGATGCCGCAAGAAAAGGCACAAACGCGCGGTCGGCAAGGCTTCGATAAGAAAAGTACGCAACCAATATCGAAAAAAGAACAGAGAAGAATAGCGACTGCGGAACCAGAAGAAAACCGAGCTTTGTATAGTCTTCGAGCAGTTCATTAGAGGCGTCCTTAACGGCATAGTACTTTCCGTCTTCGTTTTGCTTTACATAGCCCGCTTTGACAAGCCTGTTTAAGTGGTAAGAAGCCAAGGATGGCGTTGAAAATCCGAGCGCTCTTTGAATCTCCCTGAGCTCGCATTCGCCATGCCTTAAAAGGTAAAGATAAACTCTGAGCGTGTTTCCCCTGATCTCTTGTTTTGCCATTTTGTTCAATTCACGACAAACTCAAAATAAATCTTTTCACGGATTTTTCACTTTTTTAAGCACGTGCTCGAGCACGATTTCGGCAAACTTCACCTTTGGTAGTTTTTGTATTTCCACAATTTTTTCTTCTTTTGAAACTAGAATTCCTTGGTTCGTGTCCCACTCAAACGCAGCGCCTTCGAGTGACGAGTCGTTTGCTACCACGAAGTCTGCGTGCGTTTCCTTGATAAGTCTTTTCGCAGAGTTCAGCAACTCTTCTTTTGTCACCGCGTGCTCCGCTTTAAATCCCACCAAAATCGCATCGGGTGAAAGCTTCTTTACACTTGCGACCACTTTGGGGTTTGCCACAAGTTTCACCGTTATTTCGGGGTTTTCGCTTGAACTTATCTTTTTTGCTTCACTCTGAACTGGTCTGTAGTCGCTAGGCGCAGCCGCAAAGATCACAACGTGGTACTTTTTTTGTTTAAGCTCGCTTTCGACCACGCGCAGCAAGTCAGAAGTTGTGGTCACCCTTAACAGTTTGTCCACATATGGAGGTGCAATTTGGGTTGGGCCTGTCACAAGCGTGACGCTTGCTCCCCATAGCTTTGCCTTTTGCGCAAACGCGTACCCCATCTTTCCGCTACTAGGATTTGTGAAAATTCTTATCGGGTCAAGAAACTCTCTTGTAGGTCCAGCGGTGACAAGCACATTCAACCCTTCCATCTTCTTTTTTCCTATTTTTGAAATCACCGCGTAAAGCACTTCTTCAGGAGAAGCGAGTTTCGCCTTTCCTTCTTCAAGCTTTGGAAATACAAAGCCCACCCCCTCTTTTTGTAGCGCTTCGATGTTTCTTTTTACAAACGGGTTGTGGTACATGGGCTCGTGCATCGCAGGTGCGATCAAAACGGGTATTCCACTACCAAGCGCCACGGAAACCAGAGATGTCACTGGTGTGTCGTCAACACCCGATGCGATTTTAGATATTGTGTTTGCGGTACACGGAGCGACAAGGACAAGCTGAACCGCGTTTTCAGAGGTTTTAGAGCCAAGCTCGACGTGTTCGATAAAACCGGTAAGCTCTGTAATCGTGGCGTTACCTGTGGCCCAAGTGAGTAGCTCTGGTGTGACCAGCTTTTTTGCGGAAGGAGTGATCACCGGAAAAACGTCCGCGCCATGCCTCATGAGTAGTCTTGCTATGTCCACCGCTTTGTAGGCGGAAACACTACCTGTGACGCAAAGCGCAATCCTTTTTCCTTCTAGCTCATCACCCCAACTTCCCCTAATTCCCTTTAGATGGCTTGCCACTTTTACCCAATTTTAAACTCACGTGCAAACTAAAGTTTATGCTTTTGGGTTTACAATTTCTTTGTAAACCCAATATTTAAATATTCGAAAACTTCACGCCTGTTTGGTGAAAGCACAATGGGTTTTCTGGTTGCAACTCTTGCTTGGTTACATATATTTTTTGCGACGGGGTGGATAGGAGGCGCTTTGCTTAGCACGATCGCGCTTGAGCCGTCTATTCACAAAATGGAAAATTACGCGATCGCGCAAACGCTCATGGCAAATGTGGGAAAGTTCATGGGAGTTTTTTCGACGCTGACAATCGCTTTTGGCGTGTTATTCTTTTGGGTTTTTACGGGTGGTCGGTTTTTCTTGATCGATTCTGGCTGGGGAGTGATGATGCTACCAGGAATAACGCTTGGGGTGGTCGCCTATGTTTTCGGTTTTGTTGCGCTTCTACCGCTTACCAAGCGCTTGGCTACAGCCACGCAAAAATCACCCAAAGATGTTCCTGTGCTTATGTCCAAAATTAGAACGCTTTCGCTCGTCGACTTGGTTCTTCTTGCGCTTGTTTTCAGCTTTATGGTGGGCTCAGCCTTTTACTAACTTGAAAGCTTTATAACACACCTAGTGAAATGCGATTCGGCGAGTATTTCGCTTGAAGAGCTTGAAAGCTACTGAAGCCAAAACAAACCAACCAGAAACACGAAAGGCTTTCGCCCTGCTTTCGCTTTTAGATGAAACAAATTTGAAGCTTCTTTTGATGCTACGAACATCACCATTATGCACAAGAGAGCTTGCGAAAAAACTTGGGATGGCCGAGCCGCACGTTTCTCAAAGAATACGCGCTCTTGTTGGCGCCGGGCTTGTGCGTGACGAAGGCTGGGTTCGCCTAGGCGGTCGAAACTTAAAGCTTTACTCGCTCAAGGTTCGATCACTGAAACTCGACTTTCAACCAGAAAGACTCGCGCTTACTCTTGAAAGCGCTTTTTCCAAAGAAAGTGTCACGCTTTCATACCCTTTAATGGGAATGGATCCGCCCAAATTCTTGTTCAAGTTCATCGGAAGAAGCGAACAAAAGAAAATTCTTAACCGCGCAAAGTCAGCGGTGGTTTGGGGGATCGCCGGAGTTGGCAAAACCACTCTTGTTGCCTCTTGGAGCGCTCAGCTACGCAAGAAAGGAACCAAAGTGTTTTGGCACACGATCAAAACAAGCGACTCTCTCGCTTTGGTTTGCACGAAGCTTGCGCAACTTTTTTCGGGCTCAAAGCGAACGGAGCTACTGAAAGCGATCGAAAGTTTTTCAACACAACAAGAAGAACTCATTTTTAAAACTGTGGAATCTTTAAAAGACTTTAAAGGCGTTTTTGTGTTTGATGACTACCAAAACTGTTCGGATCAAAATTTGCGTAAACTTTTGCGAGAGCTTTTCGCTTATGGTTTAAAGCTCATCGTTTGCTCTAGGACTCGCCCAGAAGAGCTCGTCGCGCTAAACCGAGTTAGCGTGATAGAGCTTGGCGCTTTTAACAAAAAAGAAGTTTTAGAGTTTATTCGCTCAAGGTTACCCGAGTACAAAGACTTGAGCGCTTTGCTTTCCGCTTGTTCTCCGCTTAAGGGACACCCGCTTGCTCTTGAAGTGTTCTGTAACAGCGTGCGCCACAAAGCGGTGAGCAGGCCGAGCAGTTTAGAGGAAATTTTGGAGGAGGTTTTGGATTCACTTTCTCCTGACGAAAAGCTCGTGTTATCCTGTGTTTCCCTGTTTAGAAGAGGCGTTGAGCTGGATGCAATAAAGCACACTCTTCCAAGATTGACGAGCGAACCGCTTCGAAAAGTTTTGCGCTCGCTTGAAAACAAAGGTTTTGTAAAAAGGATGGAAGACGGGTTTGTTGTTCACGAGCTATTAAAGCAAACGGGTTATGGTAACCTAGAAAATCCCGCTTTGCTACACCGCAAAGTGGCTGAATGGTATTCGAACGCGCAAGAGCCCGCTTACGCGCTCGAAGAAATTTATCACGCATTTCTTTCACAGGATTACGGAAACGCCATCGAAACGCTTGTGAAAAACATTCCAAAACTCTTGGATTTTGGGTTTTGGCCTTCTCTATACACCACTCTTGACGAACTACTTCCAAAAGTGAGCGATGACAAGGCAAAAGCGTGGCTCGAATACGCAAAAGCATTGTGCGCTCAGGACCCAAGCCTTACTGGTAAGGAAACGCTAAGTTTGTTAAAACAAGCGCTTGTGGCCGCCGAAAGAAACGGAGACTTTAGGCTACAGGCAAGGGCGCACTTAGCGCTAGCACAAGCTTTCCAAGATTTTGGAGAAATCAAAAGCGCAAAAGAGCACTACGCGCTTTCGCTAAAGGCCGCGCAACGAACACAAGAGTACGAAAGCATTCGCGCAAACGCGCTTCAAAGTCTTGCGGAGCTCGAGCTAGCCCAAGAAAACTACACAAAAGCGCTTAAAGCTTACACAACAGCGGAAAGGCTACAAACAAAGCTAGGAAACGAGAGAAACGCGCTTCTTGCAAGATGTAGGATTGCGCTTATCAACTGTTACATCGGCCAACCCGAAACTTCTCTTGTGATTCTTGACGAAATATGCGAAAGAGTTTCGGCTTTATCCAATCTCACACTCAAAATTTCGTGGCACATGTGCGCAACTTTTGCTTTTTACGCACTTGGACGCTTGGAAGACGCGCTGAGTGAAAACGCAAAATGGGTTCAGGCGGCTAAGTTCTCCCGCTATCCCGGTTTTTTGAGCGAAGCGCAGGCTTTCAGGGCGTTTCTTTTAGCTCTTTACGGAAGAACAAAGCAGTCGAAAAAGTGCGTCTCAGAGGTGAAAAAGATCAAAAAGCTCGACAACGCAGGTATTGTGGAAATGGCCAAGGGAGCTTTGTGCGTAGCAAAGGGCGAATACAAAGATGCGCTCAAACACTATGAAAAGTGTTTAGAGATTTTTAAGGACAAGTTCCACCAAGCGCTTTGTAACGCGCTTATCGCAAAGCTATACCTCAAGCTAGGAAACAATGAACTCGCGAGCGCCTACGCTTTAAACTGCGCGTCGCTTTTTGAAAAGATTGGCGCAAAGCGTTACGCTTTGGAAGTGCAGACGCTTATTCCTTAAACCCACGATTAACTAATTTAAAACTTAAACGCTTTTTCACGTAGTGCGCACTTCAGCTACTAGTGATTTTTGGCTCAGCCACTTTACTGCGCACACAAAAACTTGAAGCTTTATAACTACGTTTGTCATAATCGATTACATGGCGCTCAAAATCGGCGACAAGGCTCCGCTTTTTGAAGCACTTGACGATGAAGGAAAAAGGTTTTCTCTTTCCGAACTTTTGGGAAAGCGCAACATCGTGTTATACTTTTATCCGAAAGACGACACACCTGGTTGCACAAAAGAAGCGTGTTCCTTTAGAGACTGTTGGGAGGAAGTGCAAAAGCTTGACGCAACGGTGATAGGCGTAAGCTCTGATCCCCCTGAATCACACGCCTCATTTAAGAGCAAACACAAGCTTCCTTTTAAACTAGTGAGCGATGCAGCGCAAAAAATTCGCGAACTTTACGATGCAAAGGGCTTTCTTATTCCTCCACGAATAACGTATGTGATCGACAAAAAAGGGATAATAAGGCACGTGTACAACTCACAAATGAACGCAGAAGCGCACGCGAAAGAAGCGATAAACGCGCTGAAAAAAATAAAAGAGGAGGAGGCGTTTGGTTCTAGCGCTTAAGCTGTAGTGCTTTCATTATGGCGGATAGGTCTTCGTTGTTCCAGCCCTTGTTCCTTGCTATCTTCTGGTGCGGTCTAAGCCTTACACCAAAATTGCCACAGTGCGGGCAAATTGTAACGAGTCTCTTTTCTGTCTGCTTATAAATTATTTCTGACTTGGGAATCCACCTTCTACAAGACGCGCACCAACCAAACGCGGCATAAGGAGAGAAACCCGCCTGAGTCAGCTTGCTCAGGGTGAGCTTCTCTTCACTACTTTTAACAACTTTTTTGGCCATTCAGACCACCTATCCAATATCATTTACATACTTAAAGCATATAAACTTTTTCTAGACCTACGGCTCACCTCACTCCAAGGGGGTTTACAAAATTAAGCGTCTAAGGCGTTTGAACTTTTATATGTGTTCTCTAAAACAAGCCTTGTGGACAAACTGAAGATTTACACAGTGTTACAGAATATGGCTTCTGGGCTAGTTCAACCTTTTGCGAGTTTTCTTGGCGCTGTGATAGGCGCTTCGGGGATTGAACTCGGAATCGTGTCCACCGCAAACACCTTCTTTTCTAATGTGTCCCAACTACTCGTATCAAAGCTAAAAAGCGACTCAAAAATGTTTCTTGCTGTTTCAGAGGCACTTCTTGGTGTAGCATGGCTTTGCATGGCGCTCTTTGGTTTTGTGTCGTCTACGCTTTATGTCTTGATTTACTCTGTGATTGCGGCTACTTCAGGCGCAACAAGTCTTGGTTGGTTGCTAGTGATGGAACGCGCTAGTGTGAAATCAAGAGGTAAAACACTTGCAGAATATGGCTTTTATGGCACGCTTGGAGGGTTCGTTTCAACGCTTTTTGCGGGTTTTTTTGTCAGAGCGAACTACTCCGAAATGCGCTACTTTTACTTTTCTTCTGCGCTCATATTCTTTTTCAATGCGTACCTTGCAACAAGTTTTTACCAAGTAGAGCGAAAAAAAGAGCGAGCGCAAGGCTCGAATGACCAGTTAACCCGCTTCTATATCTCAACTTTTATTTTTATGCTAAGTTGGTCGTTTGCGTGGCCTCTTTTTCCTCTTGCGCAGCTGTACATATTCAGAATGAATGAGTCTCAGGTTGCGATCCTTAGCATTACAGGTAGCGTGTCCACACTCCTTCTTCAAAAGAAGATAGGGGTGTTAGTGGACAAAAACAGGACTTTAATGATGTTTCTTGGAAGAGCTGGCCTTACGGTGTTTCCGCTTGCTTACGCATTTTCCACAAAACGTTTACGAGCTTTATCTTGCAAACCTGTTTTCTGGTTTTACCAATTCGGTGTCGAACACTGCGTACTTTTCTTACCTTTTTGACAAAGCAAGCGACAAAAAAGCGGCTATAACAATGTACAACGTTTACTCAGGATTTGGTGCCTTACTTGGTGGAATTCTTGGAGGATTGAGCTACGAGCTACTTTATCCTCGACTAGGAGCTAACACGCTAAGAGTTCTTTTTAAAGCTATAGCTCTTGGCAGATTTTCTGCGTCTATTCCATTCTTACTTCTTAAGAAAAAAGAAGACACACTTTGATCATTACTATTAGACTTTTCCAATAAGTGGTGTCATTGACTATCAACTCACGTGTTATGGCTTGTGAAAAGCTAAAACGTTAAGTTTGTATGAAATTTCGCAAATAATCCTCTTCCTGTGCCAACTCCTAATAACAGTAACAAAGATTTGCTCTCACGGCTTCTATAGCTAGCCAACATTACAAATTCTGTTTAGGTATGAATGAACGCGCAAGCTTATTATGTAAAATTCTTATCTGCACAGGTTAACTAACCGAGAGGCGCATCGAAAAGTTGCGAAGCGAGTTTAAGCAAGTACGTTCTAACATCACTTATCCAGATAGAGGTTAAAAACAAGCACAAAATTTATATGCACAAAACTTGGATAAACCAAAATTGATTAAAGCGGATAAAGAAGGATTCGTAGAGGTGCTCGGCTTTAAGCTTTTTTACAGGATATTTGGTGAACAAAACAAAAAGGGTGTTCTGCTATGTCTTCATGGTGGCCCAGGTGCAACCCATGATTACCTCTCACCTCTTGCTGATCTTACAAGCTTTGGCTACAAAGTTGTTATGTATGACCAGCTAGGTTGTGGAAGATCGCAAATGCCTTATGACACCTCTTATTTCACAATAGAAAGGGGCGTCGAAGAGGTTGAAGGTGTAAGGGCACAGCTTTCTCTTGGAAAGGTTCACCTTATTGGCCATAGTTATGGGGGGTTACTCGCGATTGCGTATGCACTAAAGTACCAGCAAAATCTTAAAAGCTTGATTATAGCAAGCGGTCTTGCTAGCGTTCCACTTACTATAAGCGAAATGAACAGACTTAAGTCAGAGCTACCCAAGGAGGTTTATGATATTCTGATCAAATACGAACAAATAGGTGATTATGAAAACCCTGAATATCAAAAAGCGGTGGAAGTTTTCTATAAACGCTATGTGTGCAGGCTTGAGCCATGGCCAGAAGATTTCGTTTACACAATTGAACACTTAAGTAAACCAGTTTACTACACCATGAATGGACCAAACGAGTTCACGATCACCGGTACCATAAAGGACTACGATGCAACTCAAGAACTTTACAAAATAAACCTTCCTTGCTTGATCACCGTAGGAAAATACGATGAAGTGACACCAAAAGTTGCACAAAGCATTCACGAAAGAATAAAGCGTTCTAAGCTCGTGGTTTTTGAAAACAGCTCACACCTTGCGATGTGGGAAGAAAGGGAAAAATACATGCAAGTAGTTCGAGATTTTTTGGATTCGATAAAGGTTTAGCTCTATGTGCAGGCGTTGCGAAGCTGAGGTCTGCAAGTGTTTTTGTGTGTGGTATTACGTTGACGAAGCACAACCTCTTTGCACTTATTGTAATCACAGGAGAAAAAAAGTTAAGCTTGAGAAACCCTAATTTATTATAGGAGTGAAAGCCGGGGTCTCCTAGCCTGGTTATGGAGCGAGTCTCATAATCTCGTTCTCGCGGGTTCAAATCCCGCCCCCGGCACAGATTGATAAAATATTAGTTAATTTAATCTGATTCAGCTACGTGCGTGCGGTTTTTGGGTTTGCGACATATAGAATTACATGTGCGTTATAGACAATTGAAATCTCTTTGGTAATAGAACAAAGAGCACTAATTCTTGCGGTTCAAACTTTTCATTAGGTTCTTAAAGGATCGCACAAAGTTTTTCAGTCATTGATTTTATCCCAATTTTCAATTTCTCCTTTTACAAGGTAAAACAAGGGATTAGTTTCTATCTTGTTTATATCTTTTAGTTGTTTGTACTTCTCAACGTCTCTTTTTTTTAACTTCTTTAAAAGATGCTTAAATTCGTAGTTCACCTGCCCTTCTGTTACTGGCAGCCTAATTGTAAGGTCGTACTTGATTATTTTAGATTTGTCTAAATGATAACCTCTCGCCAAACCCTCAACATATACATAGTAAAGATAGCTACCAACGTAAAGCACAGGATCTGTGGTACACTTAAATCGAATCAGCTGAGGATGGTTGGTATAACCTTTAGTCAAGCCTAGAAGGGCTTTTTGAGCTAGCAAAGCCTCCCTCCACAAGCCCAAGAATCCGTGAACATCAAGGTATTTAGGATGAATCGACCATAGCCTTACGATTTGAAACAAGGGCGCGTTGCTTAAAAGTGTTAAACAGCCGTGCAAACTCCTGGCTTAAAACACATTAATCACACTATGTTTTCTTGTCTAGAGCTTTCGCTCCCAGGATCAAGAAAGGACAGATCCGAGGTTATTCCAACAAAAATTGGCGCTTCTTCGGTAATCCATTTCCTTGCTTTTGCCTCTCTAAGCTTTTGTGTAACGTGTGACCAAGCTATCAAAGAATCTGTTTCATAAAGCACGACAAACTCTTGATCTCCCAAACCAAAGCTATAGGTTGTGTAAGATCTTATTCCCTTTGCTTCAGGATGAGCTCTTGCAATTCCTATGTGCTCCGCAATAAGCTTCCTTCTTTCTTCGAAATCAAGAAGATACCACTCTGGGTCTTTGCTCATTGGATACGCGATAAAATACTTAAGAGGTTCACCACTCAAGGTCTCTGAAAGTTTCATTTTAGGCTTTAAATAGGGAGAATCTTCATAAAGCGAAAGCATGCTAAAGCTAGGCTGTGCAAAGCCGAGTACGCTTTTGTTAATGGCAAGCTTAAAGTCGGCGAGAGCTTCGACGTCTCTTGACGCAAGCCAAAAGATCAAATCGCAGTCATGCCTTAGTGACTTATACGAACGGCGAAAGAACGGTTCTTTTGCGTCGAACCTCATTAATTGTTTTAATCTTGCGACAACACGCGAGCGAAAAATAGGCTCGCTCTGCCACCATTCGGGCTCAAGAGCGTAAGTTAAAACCATCATGTATATTTCTTCCTTTTCTTCTGCTATTGCCACACCTCTTTTTCATTTCGTAATAGAATATAACTGTTACGCGTTACCACTTTATAGTGGTAACTTTATATACATCTTCCGTGTATCTATCGCATGCTCTTAATGGTTAGTGTACAAGATATTAATGAGGCACGTCAGGCAGTTATGGGCGGCGCTGACATAGTCGACGTCAAAAACCTGAAGGAGATGTTAGTAGGTTCTAACTTTCCTTGGGTGATCAGGGAAGTGAGACAAGCGTTTCCTCGCGAAATTCATGTGAGCGTAACGCTAGGTGTCGTTCCAAACCAAGCTGGCACAGTTTCTCTTGCGGTTTATGGTGCTGCGGCACTCAATGCCACTTCGGTCAAGGTGGGCTTTCTCAACACGGATTACGAAACCGCGTTAAGGATTCTTAAAGAGAGCAGAAAGGCTCTCGAAGGCTTTGAAACAAAGCTTATTGCGGCCACTTTTGCGGATAGCCACCTTTATGGTGGCATCGACCCTAAGCTTGTTGTTAAACTCGCAAAAGAAAGCGCAAGCGATGGAATACTTATCGACACTCTTACAAAAGATGGACGTAACCTTTTCGATTTTATGGACGAGCAAACTCTAAGAGCGCTTGTACTAGAAGCAAAAGAAAGCGGTTTGAGCACGGCGCTTTCTGGAGCGCTGAGAATCGAAAACTTCGACACACTTGCTCGTATCAACCCTGACATCGTAGGCGTTAGAGGTGCGGTTTGCACAAACCACGATAGGTCCAACGGTCAAGTGGAAGCATCTGCGGTCGCTAGAGTAAAAAGAGAGCTAGTTGCAAGAATGCGCGGTGAGATCGACGTTTGGTCTTCAGTAGCTCGAATCACGGGGTAGTTGGTTTGATAAGCATAGACGGAACTAAACGTGGTTGCACTGGCGTAATAGCTCAGCTAGAAAAGGCGTTACGCGACTCTCAGATCGAAGTATTTCAAGTGATTGTCTCAGATGTTCTAACAAGACATGACGTTTATGAATGGGCAAAGAGAAAAGGTTTTTCGGTTTACGAGACTAAGAAGGACGATGTGTACTTAATCAAGTTGGTGAAAATCGCAAATCCTAATTTTACCGTTAGCAATTAGCACTAGAAGTAAATTTGGTCAGTCAAGTAAGAATAAAATGCAAAAAATGCGGAGAACTTTCTGACGTAACAAAGTACGTAGTCACACCCACTTACACTTTCGTGGCACAGCTTTGCGGTCACAGGCATTTCTATGACACGGCACAGCTCAGTAAAGAACTTGAACAACTGGGACTTCGTGACAACGTGATAAAAAAGGAGATAGAGGAAAACTTAACAAGACCTAGAAACTACCCAATAGGAGAAGGAAAACACGAGGAGTAGGTTCCTTTGTACGCGTTTAGTAGAGTTTCAAAACAGGGAAGATACCTTATTTACGCAATCATAGGAGGATTTATAATCGGTTCGGCTCTCAGCTTTGTCGCAATAAACGGAATTCCATTAGTGTTATTCTTTGTTCAGTCGAACGCGGATGTAGCGCGTGGCTTTATTTGGGAGCTTTTTACTTCGATAATAATTGTGCCATGGAGTGGGCTTGGACTTATCGACGTTTTCTTTAACGCGCTCGCTGTGTATTTCGTTGATCCACTACTCTCTTCGGTTTATTCTGAAAGGCAGTATTATCTCACGTTTTTGCTTACAGGCTTCTTTGGTAACCTTCTAAGCTTCGTGTTTTACTCGTCACAAATCGTGAGTTTTGGAGCTTCTGGAGGAATATTCGGCTTGATAGCAGGCGCGGTTTCTTACGACTATGCTTTCAATAAAAGAGTCAACATGAATCTGCTAGGATGGTTTCTTTTTGTGTTTGTTTTTAGCACTTTTTCCGCAAGAAATATCGACGTGTTTGCACATCTTGGCGGGTCACTTTTAGGAATTGGTATTGGTTACTATCTTGGTTCAACCAACCGCAAAAAGTATCTCAGAGGAGCGTACTATGGGTGGTCAAGCTATCCTTAGTCTATAAAAGGCTCTAGCTGCTTTACAAGCGCTGGTTTTGGCATTGCGCCCACAATCACATGAACCGGTTCGCCGTTTTTGAACACGATCATTGTCGGGATGCTCATAACTTCAAATCTTTGTGTGGTGTACGGATTTTCATCTACATTGAGCTTTCCAAAGATCACCTTTCCCGCCCACTCTTTCGCAAGCTGCTCTATCACGGGTTCCATGTATCTACAGGGTCCACACCACTCGGCCCAAAAGTCCACGACTTTTACTGGAGGAGATTTGCTGTTTATGAACTCATCAAAGGTTTGATCGGTCACGGTGATTGGTCTATCAATAACCGCTGACACGGCGGAAGGCTTTTCAGGCTTCATTGAAGCAAGTTGCTTAGCCTTTCTTGCAAGAATCTTCGCAAGTTCTTCGTCTTCTTCCAAACTTTCCACCATCACATCTGTTCTTTAAAACATAAAAGGTTTACGAGTTACCGAATCAAATACTGCCAAAATTTTTATTTGGGCGCCAATCCCAAATTTAAAATGTCGCTGCAAGTTGTTAACAGGCCTTTTGCAAGGCATATACTAACAAAGCTCAGGTCAAAAGACACAGATCAGGTTAACTTTCGAAAAAACCTAGTAAGGCTTGGCAGGATTCTTGGTTATGAAATAGCGGATCAGTTGAGCTATATAGAAGTGGAAGTCGAAACGCCCATTGCGAAAGCGAAAGGAATCGTGATAGATAGCCTTGAAAGGGTTGTAATCGTGAATGTTCTTAGGGCCGCTACGCCTTTGGTAGAAGGGCTGCTAAAAGCATTTCCCAGCGCAAAGCAGGGGGTTGTCGTAGCAAAAAGACGCGAAGCTGAGTACTCAAAACCACCTGAGCAAATGAATGTGGACATCTACTACTGCAGAATTCCGCAAATTGCTTCGGATCAGATTGTGATAGTGGCAGACCCGATGCTAGCTACAGGTAGCACAATTCTTAAGGTGCTTGAGCTTATACACAAACAGGGCACACCAAAAGAGGTGTACATCGCGTGTGTCATCGCGAGCAAATACGGTGTTGAACGAATTCTTTCTTCGCCGTACAAAGTAAAGATATTCACGGTTGAAGTGGACCCAGAGCTTGACAACAGAGGATACATCGTACCCGGATTGGGAGACGCAGGCGATAGAGCTTTCGGTTAGTGATCAAAGATGCAACAATTTCTTAGATTTAAGGAAAGGCTTGATGAATTGGGCGTCGAATGTGTCACAGGAACTCTTGAAAACATTTTGGATTCTTTAGTAGCGGATTTAAAAAAATTCGAGCGGGTCTTGCTTGCGGATTTGCCTCAGCAACTTGAAAGCGTGATTTTATCAAAAACACGCGCTGTTTCTCTTTCTACTTGTACTCTCAAACAAATAGAGGAAGCCGAAGTTTGTGTTGCGCACACAAATGAAGTTGTTGTGGAAGCTGGATCGCTTGTTTTAGTCTCACGATCCACCCGTCATAGACTTGCCACTACACTTCCAGAGCGTCTGTACGTCATATGCACAAGCCCAAAAATCTACGATACGCTCTACGAATACTTTTTGAATCGTCTTCCATTAGAACCGAACACAACGACGACTTTCATAAGTGGCCCAAGTAGAACTGCGGATATAGAACAAATACTCATCAAGGGTGTTCATGGACCAAAATTCGTCAAAGTTTACTTTGAAAAATATAATTAAATTTTCGAATTATTAAAATATATTTCACAAGTATTCAAAAACTAGACAAACAAAACTCCGGACACGTTAATTCTTATTCAAGGTTTCCGTTTGCGAGAATTTAAAAACACAAAAAGTTATAAAACATTGTGACAATCAGAAATGACTTGCTCACTGATAAGATTGACCAAGCCTTAAAACAGAGAGACAAAGTGGTTGCAATAAGAACAAGCCTAAAAAGATTACGCGAAAACAGGAGACGCGCGCTTTTAGAACTAACAAATTTTGAAAAACTAAGGGAATTGGCAAAACAGATAAAAGATAAAAACACAAAAAATCTTAAAACAAACATTGAAACGTTTACACGAGCATTAGAGAATCAAGGTGGAAAAGTGCACTTTGCATCGAGCGCCGAAGAAGCGTGCCGTTTGGTGTATCAAATTGTTAGTGCAAAGGATGTGAAACTCGTTGTGAAGTCGAAATCTATGACCACGGAAGAATTAAAGCTTAATGAGTACTTGGAAAGGATGGGAATCACAGTTGTTGACACGGATTTGGGTGAGCGTGTGCTCCAACTAGCAAGAGATAAACCCGCACATATAGTGGCACCAGCAATTCACTATACACGCAGAGATTTCGCGCAGATAATAAGCAAAAATGAAGGAGTTTGGGTAGAGTCTGACCCAGAGAAAATAACACAAAGCATAAGGTTACTTTTACGAAAAAGATTTCTTAGCGCTCAGGCTGCGATATCCGGCGCAAATTTTCTGATTGCAAGAAGTGGTAGCGTTGTGCTCGTTACAAATGAAGGCAATGGGAGGCTTGGTCCCTCTGTTCCTCCTCTATACATTGTGGTTGCTGGCGTAGAAAAAATTGTGCAAAACGAGGAGGATGCGGCGCTTTTGCTTGAACTTCTTGCGCGTTCGGCCACAGGTCAATCTCTCACAGTTTACACAACTTTTACAACAGGTCCTCAAAGAATGGCAGATGGGTCTTTACAGGAACTGCACGTGGTTTTAGTGGACAATGGAAGAATGCGCGCAAGAGAAACAGAGCTTGGGGTGGCGCTTTGGTGCATTAGATGCGGGGCTTGTCTAAACACCTGTCCAACTTTTAATGTGCTCGGCGGACACGTTTTTGGCGGAGTTTACCCAGGTCCTATGGGTGTTCTTTGGAGTGCCATTATAGAAGGCTACGATAATGCGAATAATTTTTCGGATCTGTGCATTTCGTGCGGTCTTTGTTCCAGTGTATGCCCAACAAAAATTCCTATTGCTGAAACGATAATGCTTGTAAAATCCAAGGGAAAAAACAGGCGTGGCAAAAGGCTTTCAGAAAAAATTCTCGCATCAGTGGGTGGCATCGAACGTTTTGCCTCAAAAGCGCCAAAAATTTGGAACACCCTAGTTTTAACCAAGTTCACAAAAAGTGTCATGGATTTGATCGGTTTAGACCCGCGTCGTACACCTCCCAAAGTTGAAAAAGAGTTTGAACCGAGCGCAAAGGAGTTAACGGGTTTTGTGTACTTTTCTGATATCTATGCAAGGTATAATGAGCCAAAAATTGCGTACGAGCTTGAAAAAATTTTTAAAGAAGTAGGACTTTCCGTCTATTACCCAATAGAGCAGACAGAAGCCGGAATGCCCTATTTGTCGTATGGAATGATAGAAAAGGCAAGAAAATGCGCAAGGAAAAACGTGCAGGTTCTTCTTAAATACGTGAGCTCAGGTTGCAAAATCGTGACAACCGAGCCAACAGCGCTTTACCTTTTAAGACATGTTTATCCCTTTTTACTAAAAAGCAGAGAAGCGGATTTCGTTGCCCAAAATTCCTATAGTGTAGCGCAAATCGTTTATTCTTTGGTTAAGGAAAGAAATTTGAGTGTTTATCCAAAGTTTTCTCAAAAAAGAGTGTTTTACCACGTTCCGTGTCATGCACGCGCGCTCGGCGAAGAGTACTACCTACCGCTACTCAAACTTGCGGGTTACGAAGTGGTAACAAGTGATGTTACATGCTGTGGTATTGCTGGAACTTTTGGTTACAAAAAAGGAGCTTTAGGGTATGAGCTTTCTATGGTGGTTGGAGAAGAGCTTTTTGAGCAAATGGCCAAATTTGGAGAAGGCATTTACTCAACCGACAGTTCAGTTTGCTCAATACAAATCAAAGACGCCCTTAAAAAAAGCTGCTTTCACCCACTTTTTCTATTCGGTGTGGGTTGAGCTACACGTGGTATCCAGATTTTAAGAGAAAGAGAGTAGTTTAACAAAAATCCAGCGATTATTCCTAAAAGGCTTGCAAAAATATAGTGAAAATGAGCGTAATTCGTCAAAAAATAAACCGCCAAAAACTGCGTGGCAAAAGAACCAGCTGAAGAAAAGTTGTACTTACAAAACCTCAAAAGTTTTGAGCTCTTTTTCTGAATAAATGTGAATCTGTCGTTTAGCACGAAATTCCATAGTACAGAGCTTTCAAACGCAAGAGGAACTCCCAGATAAGCCTTTAATCCCAGTAAAACTACTTGTACGCTCAAAACAAGTGTGTTTACGAGAACTCCGCTTGCGCCTATTGCCATGTATCTAAGAAGAGATGCGTCAAAAAGACTAGACCACACGAAACGTAGTAACACACTCAGACTTGGCACTCGCGAAGGCACGAAAAGTGTGCTCGAACCCTCCTTTAGAGCGCATTTAACAAGAAGTTTTACGCCGTTTGATTCTTCATTTAAGGCGTAAATCGCGGCGTTTCTGCTAAAGCAAACCGCAAGGCAAAAGGGTGCAAACTGAGGTCCAAGGCCAAAGAAGAATCTAAGAAAAAGGTTGACAAGTTTTGCAAACCAGTTTTTGCTTGCAACAAACGTTACACCCTCGGTGGGATTGATTTGTATGTTTTCCAAGTTGGAATCGAAAATCACAAGTATGCTCTTTGCGCCTGTTTTCAAACCCTTATTCAAATCCTGTTTGATCTGGTTTGGTTCACTTTTTACAAGCGCAACTTCACCACTCACAACAACAGCGCTTTCACTAGGCATTACTTATTAGGGTGGGTATCAAGGTCGTTTAAGCGTTTTGCATCCTTTTTCTTCTCCTACAAGCACTGTGACATTTGGGTGCTTTGTGAATAGTCCGTTCTCAAGAACTCCAGGTATTTTGTTTAACTCTTCCTCGGCATAGTTAGGGTCTTCTAAACCATCTTTGAAGTGAACGTCACCCAAAACAAGCCCGTTGTCGCTTATTAAAGGAGGTAGTTTTCCCTGACCCATTCTTAACACAACGGTTGCTCCAAATAGCTCATCAACCCTTTTTTGAATAAGAGGTAAAGCTTCGAAAATAAACTCTAAAGGAACGGGAAAACCCAAACCCAATTTTTTCACGCACTTCGTTTTGTCCACCATTATCACAAGCTCCTTTGAAGAATATGCTACGACTTTTTCTCTTGTAAGCGCACCGCCACCTCCCTTGATTAACCTAAGCCTTTCGTCCACTTGATCCGCTCCGTCAAAGGTTTTTTCGAGAACGCGTACGTGATTCAGTGTAGTTATTGGAATTCTAAGCTTAGACGCTCTAAACAGTGTGTCAAGTGATGTAGGAACACAGGTAACTTTTTTTCCACTTTTTGAAAGCTCTTCCATGAAAAGTGCAACTGTTGTTCCCGATCCCAAGCCTATTACATCCCCATCATTTACGTATTTTAGAGCTTCAGTTACCGCGTTGAGTTTCATACTAACGCTCAAGATGCTTTCCCCTTAATGAAAGACTCGAGCTTATTTAGCCCTTTTTCTAGCACTGAATTTTCCATAGTAAAGCAGAGTCTAAACGCATGATCTGCGCCGAAAAACTCTCCTGGCGCAAGTAGCACTCCAGTTTGCTCTAAAACCTCGTTACACAAAGTCACTGAGTCAATCGGTAAGTTGTAGCTAATTAAAGCGAAAGGCGCGGCATCAGGGTCACTCCACTCTATTCCACGCGTCCTTTCAACGAACTCTTCAACAAGCGCCCTGTTCTCTTTGAAAACCTTTTTCGCGCGCTCAGCAAACCTGCTTCTCTTTTCAAGAATTTGCGCTGAAAGCCACAAAGAAAAACCCGAGTTTTCACCGCTCACTAGCCTTTTTGCGCGTTCGAGAATCGTTACCGTTTCGTAATCAGAGATTATCCAACCAACACGTAATCTTCCTAAGCCGTAAAACTTGCTCATCGTGTTTGAAGTGACAATCCTTTTTCCTTGCGAAAAACATGTTTTGGGTGTACTCGGCTCATAAAACTCCCTAAATGCTTCGTCAACAAATAGAAAGCAACTTTCTTCTAGGCTTGAAGCCAGCTGTTTTATACGCTCATCGCTAAGAAGACGTCCCGTGGGATTATTTGAATTTGTAAGGCACACGCATTTTCCAGAAGTGTTTAGCAAAGCCGCTTCATCGTCTTCGAATGCGTAACCAAACGAAGCGGGCACGGCGAACATCGGCTCGTAATTGGGTTTTGGCACGACCACCCTACGAGTTAAAGAAAAAAGCACAGCGTTTACAAGAAATATAGCCTCAGAACCGCCAGCTGTGGGTAGAACGTTTTCCCGGTTTACACCGTAAACCTTTGCCACAACGCTTCTAAAGCGCTCTTCCGCATCTTCCAAAGATTGCGCAAACACATCGTAGCCCGTTTCGACACCAAATTCGCTAAGCTTTGGTTCCGTCAAGCCGCTTGACACCATGTTATACTTTGCGCGGGGTAAATTGCGTTTGATCCAGTTGTACAGCCTGAACTCAAACGGTCGCAAGTCCAACACTCCATTTGTTCCAGAACAACTTAAGGTCTACTCTGAGATTTTTTCCAAATGTAAAAATTTTTCTGAAACGATTTATCAGATTACACAAAAACCTTAAAACAAAACGCTTTTATTTATGTTAGTAAAAATAGTTGGAAGCGGTGAACGGGGTGAAAACTTTAAAGGCGGGTGACCAGGTTTATACCGCCAACGAGGGCGGGCGCCTTTTCGCCGCCATGGTTGGCGAGTGCGTTTGGCTATAGCACGACTTTTGACTTACTGAAACACAGCAAAAATTCTGGAAGTTTCAAAAGGGGGGTTTTGTTTTGCAAAGAGGACTAGTTGTTCTGAAGTTGGGCGGTAGCGTTTTCGCGGATTCCTCGTCGATGAAAAGAGCAGCGCGCTTTGTGAGTGAGCTTTGCAAGGAAAAAAGGGTGGTCGTGGTTGTGTCTGCACTGAAAGGTGTCACGGATGAGCTACTTAGCACCGCACACACACTTTGTGACGAGCCTCCAGCCGATGCGCTTGCGCAAATCGTCGCGATGGGAGAAAGAACGTCTGCAAGGCTGTTTTGTCTGTCGCTACTTGCGCACGGCGTTAAAGCGGTGCTAGTCGACGTGGACACACCGTATTGGCCGATTATCACAAACGAAGATTACATGGACGCCGACCCTATTTTAGAAAAGAGTGTAGAAAGATGTAGAAGAAACATCACACCTCTCATAGAGAGTGGTAATGTTCCTGTTATCGCGGGCTTTATAGGACTTTCCGAAAAGGGTGAAGTCACAACGCTAGGAAGGGGCGGAAGCGACACCACAGCCACGCTTCTCGGATTTGCGCTTGGAGCGGAAGAAGTTGTGCTCATAAAAGATGTCTCTGGAGTGCACAGCGCTGATCCAAAAAGAGTGACTGAAGCAAAGAAAGTCGAAAGGCTCACAATAAGAGAGCTTGAAGAGTTGGCTAGTTCTGGCGCCAAAGTTGTGCACGAAAAAGCGCTAAAATTTGTGAGAGGCTTTAGACTCAGAATAACCTCTCTTTCTGAGGGACTTTCTGGAGGCACTTTGGTAGAACCAGACAGTACGGGTATCACTGGTGTAAGAGACGAAGGGGTTGAGATCAGCGTGGTGAGTTTTGTCGGTCTACAAAACGGAAACTCTCATCAGCGCATCCTCAGCCTTCTTCATGAACTCGGCTTGATGCCAGTTGCGCTTTCTTTTTCGCCCAATTCGGTTTGGGCGTATGTGAGCGGAAGCCTTAAAGAGCGCGAATTTCACACACTTGTTGAAAACGGTTCGATCAAAGCGTTTTCTATAAAAAGAGGCTTAAAGTGTATAAACGTAGAAGGCGTGGGTTTAATGGAGGAAGTGGGAGTGCTTGAAAAAATAACAACCCCCCTTTCCACAAACAGGGTGAACATTTATGGACTGGCAACTCACGGAAACACAATCAAGCTTTTCGTTTCAGAAAAGGACGTCGAACGCTCCATGAATCTTATTTTGGATTCACTAGGTTTCAAAAAGGGTGAATAAAAAAATGACAAAAAGTGTTTGTGTTTTGGGCGCAACAGGAACTGTTGGAAGAGAGTACCTCAGGCTTCTTTCGCACCACCCATTTTTCAAAATTAAGTGCGTCACTGGCAGAACTTCTGTAGGAAAAAAACTAATTGAAGCGCTCTCCGATGGCTACGAAGTGCAGGATTTACCAAAAGAAGTGCTAGAGCTTGAGGTTCAGCCAACAGATGTGAAAAAGGTTGATGCCGACCTCGTTTTTTCTCCTTTACCAAACGAAATTGCTCTTAAAACTGAGGAGGAGTTTGCAAAAGCCGGTTTCAAAGTGATCACCGACGCATCTCCTCACAGGATGGATAGCGACGTGCCTCTTATAATCCCAGAAGTCAACCCAGAGCAGCTTTCTCTTATAGAAAGCCAGAAGAAAAGGTGGAGCGGTTTTATCGTGGCAACTCCAAACTGCACCGCTGTTGGAATTGCGATGACACTCAAGCCTCTAGAAAGCTTTGGCGTGAAAAGCGTTGTCGCGACCACGATGCAAGCGGTTTCTGGCGCTGGCTATCCCGGTGTCCCTTCACTCGATATAATTGACAACATAATCCCGTTCATTCAAAACGAAGAAGAAAAAGTGGCAACCGAAACCAACAAAATCCTTGGAAGAATGAGCGACCCAATAAAATTCAGCGTGACCACCACACGAGTCCCAGTGCTCAATGGACATACCGCTTCCATTTATGTTGAACTCGAAAAACCGTTCGAAATAGAGGAAATCGTAAGATCATTAGAAAACTTTAGAGGAAGGCCCCAAGAGCTCAATCTTCCGACTGCGCCAAAAAGGCCGATAATCGTGCACAAAGAAGTCACTAGGCCACAACCAAGGCTTGATAGAGATGAAGGTAGCGTTCCAGGGATGTCCGTTTGTGTGGGAAGAGTCAGGCGTGGCGCACATCCAAACAGCGTTCAATATGTAGAGGTGAGCAACAACACTGTAAGGGGTGGTGCGGGCGGTGCTGTTCTTACCGCCGAGCTACTTGTAGAGGAGGGGTTTGTATGACAAACGGAAAAAGTGTCAGAATAGCAAGAATCACAAGACAGGGTAAGATGCTTTGCGTTCCGATGGACCATGGCGTGACAAACGGCCCAATAAGCGGATTAGAAAACCCTTGGCTTACCATTTCCAAAGTGAGTAAAGGCGGCGCAACGGCGGTGCTCGCTCACAAAGGGGTGTTCAGAAACAGCCCTGAGCCAATTTCGATCGGCACAATCATGCACGTGAACGCGAACACAACGTTAGGACCTGCGCCCAATTTGAAAGTGCTTGTCGCAAGCGTCAAAGAGGCGATAAGGCTTGGGGTTGACGCGGTTTCCATTCACATCAACATAGGTAGCGATGAGGAACCTTCTATGCTACACGATTTGGGAGTGCTCGCCGATGAGTGCGATGAATGGGGACTGCCACTCATAGCGATGATGTATCCGCGAGGACCAAGGATAAAAAGCGTTGACGTAGAAACCGTGGCACACGTTGCGAGAGTTGGTGCGGAGTTAGGCGCCGATATAGTAAAAACGGTGTATCCTGGAAGTGTCGAAGGTTTCCGAGAAGTGATAAAAAGGTGCGGTGTGCCAGTTGTTCTTGCTGGTGGTCCAAAGATGGACTCCGATTTGGAGCTTCTTAAGCTCGCTGAATCAGCGATGAAGGCTGGCGCGATGGGAATAACATTTGGTCGAAACATTTTTGGGCACAAGGATCCAGAAAAGATCACTAGGGCGCTCTCCAAAGTGGTTTTCGAAGGAAAAAGCGCAGAAGAAGCGGTGACCACGCTCAATGAATAAAGAGATTTTTATTAAAACTCAGGACAAAGAGCTCATAAAAACTGCGCTTTCACTAGGCTTTAAAAAGTTTTACCACGAGAAGCTACCTGAATTCAGGGATGCAGTTTTCATGCACGAATCCGCGAACGCTGACATCACTATTGACGGAAAAAACATAGTAAAAAAGCGAATCACTGGCGCAAAAGACATTGAAGAGATCAAAAAGTTTTGCGCCAGTGGAACGAATGTGGTTATCGTCGAGACCACAGACTGGACTGTGATACCCTACGAAAATTTGATTGTGGAAGCACACCTTTTGGGATCAAAAGTGTTTGCGCTAACAAGACCTCAGGACATCGAGCTACTTTCAACAATTATGGAAAAGGGAGTTGACGGTCTTGTGATTGAAGTTGAAAGCGAAAAAGAGCTTGAAATAGTTCAAAAACTGAAAAACAGGCTTGAAACTCCAAGATTGGTAGAAGCATTTGTGAAAAGCGTGGATCAATGCGGGCTTGGCGAAAGAGTGTGCGTCGACACAGTTTCTATTTTAAAGCCAGGTGAAGGTCTTCTTGTTGGAAACACCGCGGACTTTCTCTTTCTGGTGCACAATGAAAACATTGAAACGGAGTACGCACGCGCTCGTCCGTTTAGAATCAACGCGGGTGCTGTTCACTCTTATTTTCTTAAAGACAGCGAAAGAACTGGCTACCTTTGTGAACTTCACGCAGGTGAAAAAGTTCTTGTGGTTTCGCCGTCGTCTGCAAGAGAGGTTTCTGTTGGTAGAGTGAAAATAGAAAGCAGACCGCTTGCGTTAATTCGCGCAAAGGCTGGTGAAAGGGAGGGGTCTGTGATGGTTCAATGGGCGGAAACAATTAGGCTGGTAAAGCCAGATGGGAAACCGATTAGCGTTACAGAGCTTAAAAGTGGCGATAAGGTGCTTGTTTGGCTTGGCGAAAAGGTGGGCAGACATTTTGGCGCAAAAGTGGAAGAATTCATCCTTGAACGGTGAAAAGCCGCGTGTTTGCGTATCCATTGCGCCAAAGAACGCAACACAATTCGAGGAGTTGCTCAAAGAGGCAAATTTGAGCCAAGCGCATCTTATTGAGTTAAGAGTTGACGGCTTGGTTGGTGATGCTCAATCATTCGTACAAGCTTTTTTAAGAAACATTCCAAGCAAACCGCTTGTTCTCACATACAATCTGGAAAAGCCTGTGACGCTAGGTGGAACAAAAGATGGGTTGCACGTTTTCTTTGAGCTTGCTCGATACGCGTCTTACTTGGATGCGCCAGACGAAATCACTCAAAAGGTAAAGCACAGCGCTAAGCGAATAGCTTCGCTTCACTTTTCTCGCTCTATAAACTTTGAAGAAGGAATAAAGGCGATTGACGACTTGGCCAAAAATCACGACGTTGTGAAGCTAGTTTTTTTGGCAGAAAAGCTAGAAGACAACTACACAGCTCTAAAGCTTGCGAGTTCTACAGAGATTCCACGTATAATCTTTTGTATGGGCGAGCTTGGTTTCTTGTCGAGGTTTCTTGCGCCTTTTTGTGGTTGTGTTTGGACTTACGCTTCACTAAAACGTGGAACTCGCACGGCAGCAGGACAAGTCGACGTTGACACGCTTATTAAAATGTACCAAACTTTACTAAGGTGACTCTTACGAATGTGTTGTGCGTGATAGGAAAACCAGTTTCGCATTCATTAAGCCCTTATCTTCACAGTTTTGGCGCACATTTAATTGGAAAAAAAGTTTTGAGCTTTAAGTGTGAGCTCGCAACAGAACTTTTACCAAGTTTTGTTGATTTTGTAAGGCGAAAGAAAGAGTTCACAGGTTTTAACGTCACGATGCCCTTTAAAGAAGAAATAACTCGGCTTTTGGACTCTTTGTCTTATGATGCACAAAAAATAGGTTGTGTGAACACCGTGGCAAAAAATCGTCACGGGTTGGTTGGCTACAACACGGACTGGTTGGCTTTTCGTGACAGCGTAAGAGCAAGGGAAAAGTGGTTTGAGTCAACGCTCATTTTTGGCGCGGGTGGAGCTGCTGCCGCAGCAATATACGCAATTCAAGAAGCAAAGATTTCAGACGAGGTGTATTTGTTCAACCGAAGTGTTGAAAGATTTGAAAGACTTTCAAAAAGCTTTAACTTTATAAAGAGGTGGTCAGCGGAAAAAAAGATTGAGTTACTTGTAAATGCCACTCCGGTAGAACCTCCCATTGATCAAAGCGTTTTTAAAAATGTCAAGCTAGTGGTGGATTTCGATTATTCTCGAAAAAGCAATCAGCTTGCTGAAAGATGTAGCGAGCTTGGTATTCACTACATCGATGGGCTAGAGCTCCTTGCAAGGCAAGGGGTAGAGGCATTGGGGTTTTTCTTCGGCGAAAAACCAAAGCTTGATGAAGTGCTTCAGTATTTGAGGCGAATTTGCGAATGCAGGGAGAAGGCGTCTCACACGGCGCAATGACTGTGGTGAACGCGGTTTCCACAGGTCGGGGCGCGGCGCTTGGTGTAGATTTAAAGGTAAAAGTTAAGGTGAACATTTTAGAAAGGGAGACCACGGTGAGCACGGGTAGCACTCTTTTGGACGTTGTTTGCAAAAGATTTCTAGAGCGAATGGGTGTGAATGGTTTAGGTGTGAAACTTTCGATCGAAAGCGAAATTCCTCAGGCTGTCGGTATGAAAAGTAGCAGTGCTGTGGTCAACGCACTCATACTTGCACTAGCAGACGCACTGGGAACTAAGTTGGAAGCGAAACAGGTTCTAAAGATGAACGCACAGTATTCGAGGGAGGCGGGCGTGAGCATAACTGGCGCCATCGACGACGCGGCTGCGTGTTTACTTGGCGGAATAAGAGTGACAGACAACACGCAAGATGCAATTGTGAAAAGCTACGCCGCAAAAGAAGAAAAAGTTGTGTTTCTTATACCAAAGGGTGTGACAAGAGTGGATTTTAAGTCAAAAATCGACGCAAGTCTTAAACACAACGCGCTAACCGCTTACACGCTTGCGCTCATAGGAAAATACTGCGAAGCGATAAATCTTAATGGCTTTGTTTACGCTCATGCGTTTGGATATCCAGAAGAACCGATCATTCTTGCGAGAAGATGTGGCGCAGTGGCTTGCGGGCTAAGCGGAAACGGACCAGCGTACGCCGCACTCGTTGAGGAGGAAAACTTGGAAAAGCTTATCGAATGCTGGGGAGAAATCGGTAGAATAATAGTCTCACGCGTGTACAACGGTGAAGCGCTTTAAAAGGTGAAAGTTATGCAAGTGGTTTTTCAAAAATCGCAAGTAGCTGGTGTGATTAACGCCCCAGCTTCTAAGAGTTTTGCTCAAAGAGTTTTTGCGTGCGCTCTTTTGACCAAAGGGGTTAGTGTGATAGAGCGGTACACCCCATGTGACGATTCGGAAAGGGCACTTGAGGCGCTCACAAAAATGGGAGCGATTGTAGAAAGGCAAAACGAAAGAGTAGTGATAAGTGTCGATCGACTAACCGAAAGCGAAAAGACGCTCAACTTTGGTGCATCCGCCACGTCTATGAGGATATTTACTGGTGTCGCTTGTGTAACTCCTGGGATAAAAGTGATCACCGGCGACCCTCAGCTTTTAAAAAGACCGATCAAGCCTCTTATTCAAGCGCTAAAACAACTTGGCGCAAAAATAGAGTGCGAAAACGACCATCCTCCGCTTACGATTTACTCAAGTGAGCTACACGGCGGTGTGGTTAGCTTGGATGTTTCGATAAGCTCTCAGTTCAGCTCCGCGCTTATGATTTGCACGACGAAAGCAAAAGGAGAAACTTTGATACAGCACACAAACATCCCCTCTTCAAAAGGGTACATACTGATCACACAAGAGGTGTTAAAGCTGTTTGGCGGTAAAGTTTATCTTGACAAAGATTTGAAAAACATCAGCGTCATTCCCTCGGAGCTTAAACCTGTGAACTACGCGCTTGAAGGCGATTATTCATCAGCGGCTTATCTGCTTGCGGCTGGTGCAATTTCGGGCGAGGTTGAGGTGAGAAACTTGAACGCGAAATCGCTTCAACCAGACCGTTTCATAATAGAAGCGCTTAGAGCGATGGGTTGTCGTGTGTATATTGGTGGCGAAAGTGTCAGGGTTTCGCAAACCACGCTAGAAGGCTACGAGTTTGACGTGGACGAGTGCCCAGACCTTGCACCAATACTATCTGTGCTTGGCGCTTACGCAAAAGGCAGAACAAAACTAACGGGAATAACAAGGCTAAGGTACAAGGAGTCAGACAGGGTTTCTTCGATTAAACAGATGCTCGAATCTATCGGTGTACACGTCAACGTCAAAGATGAATCGATAGAAATACTAGGAGGTGAGGTAAGAGGTGGTGTGGTCCACTCCAACAATGACCACAGAATTGCGCTTGCTGCGGCCGTAGCCTCATGCGCTTCAAAAAACCCAATTCAGGTGATCGCTTTTGAGTGCTATACAAAAAGCTACCCGCAATTCCTTGAACATTTTTCAAAACTTGGGGCGAAATTTTCCATCAAAGGTTAAAGCTTTGCAAATCCTGTGGTAACACGCTTTCGGCAAAAATTTCCTTTGCTTCCCTGTGCTTTTCTTCAGGCGTAGAGCTTCTGTTGTCAACATGAAACAGGAAAAGCCTTTTCGCGTTGAGCTTTAGTGCGGCTTGTGCCGCCTCCTTTGCGGTGGAGTGCCCGTATTTTTTTGCAAAGTCCAAAAATTGATGAGTAAAAGTGGCCTCGTGAATAAGATAGTCGACCTTTTCAATCGGCGCGCTCCAAGGAAAAGCTGTGTCACCAGTGTAGAACAGCGTATACTCTTTGTTTTCCACTAAATAGCCTACATTCGGCACGACGTGGTTCAACAGAAAACCTCGCACTTTCGTATTTCCGATGTTTAACACTGGTGAAGTGGATTCTTTGATTTTGAGTTCAAAACCTTGAGTCGAGTCGCTCAGCTTGTTTCCCAGCGCTGTGTAAAGCTTTAAAACATCGGATAGACCTGGCGGAGAGCAAATGTGAACAGGCCTTTTTCTTCTGTCTACCACCATAGCGACTAACACGTCGTACAAACCGCTCACATGGTCGCTGTGTAGATGAGAAATAAAGATCGCGTCCACTTTGTCGAGCAACCCCAAGTCTTCAAGCCTACCACACGTTCCAGCACCGCAGTCAAAAAGCATGCCGTCAAGATAAAAAGAAGATTTCTGTCTAGAGCTTCCGCGAAAACCACCAGCGCCAGTTCCAAGAAACACAAGTGTGCTCATACCAAACAAAAAGCAATACACAAATTTAACCCCAGCGTAACCAAAATCGCGTTAAGCATAAATGCTTTGGCGTGTGTAAAGTTTATGAGATTTCCGCTGAACGCTCGTGTCATTGCAACTGTCTTCGCTTTGCTTTGCGTTGAATACATCGTGTTTTGGTTCGTTTCAAACTCACATTTACCCATAAGCGTTGTTTCAGTTGCTCCGAACATTTTAAACAAGCAGACCGTAGCCCCTCCACCTTCAACAGACATTCCATCTTCGATCACCACAGCGGGCACTATTGGTCAAATCAAAACCGTGATAGCGAATAGCACTTTGCTTGGCTACGCTTTCAAAATTTTTGAAAATAACTTTGTTATAGCGCTAATTGAATCTATCCCGATTTTTGGGTTCGGCTACTCGCTGTACATACAAGTTAAGCTGGGTGTCGTCACCAACTTTGCTTCACGCGAGCTAAACCCGCTGATCGTAACAGGAGCGCTCGCTTCGCACACCTTTTTCTGGTTAGAAGAGTTGGGTTTTGCCTTCGGTTGTGCAGCCGGCTTTATCCTTCTCGAAAGAACAAGCGTTCAACTCAGAGTAGCACGATTTTTGGTTCTTCTTTTGTTTTCAGCGGCGTTTTTGTTTGCTTCCGCAATCCTCGAAGTGGGATTTATTTTAAGATACGGCTAGTGATACCAACCTCTTCCACTCAACGGTTACAAAACAGTTATAGTCGTTTGGCGATTATTCAAACGAGGTTAGCGCTTTGGCTTTGCTAATTGGCGAAAGGGAACCAATTAAAGCACAACTTCTAGAAGCGGTTTCGTCCATCAAAACCATAGGCGCAAAGATTGACGCTTCGCTCTCTAAGCTCGAAGAAAGAGGGAAAAAGCTTTTCGAAGAGGCCGCCGAATTTTACGCAAGAGGCGACAGCACAAGGGCTACGATTTACGCAAACGAAGTGGCTGTGATTAGAAGAATTTCTAAAAAGCTTTCAATGTGTAGACTAGCCCTTGAAGTTGTTGAAACCAGAATTGAGACAGTGATCGAAAGTGGTAACATAGCCGCAGTTTTACAACCAGCAATTGAAGTGATACGGTCGATAAAGGATGAAGTAGGGCCGATAATACCTCAAGCCGAGGCAGAGCTTGCAAGCTTGAGTGCCGCATTGAGCGAGATAATGAGTAGCAGTCTCCAAAACGAAATCAAAAGTATAGAAAGCATGTTCAAAACTGAAAGCGCAGAAGAGATACTAGGAGAAATTAAAAAGGCCGTTGTAGAAAAGGGTGTGCAAGAGCTACCAATGCCACCAGAAACTCAAGTGGCGGAAAGAGAAGCAGAGTCAGTGTGATCACTCACATTTTGTAAAGCCACAGTTTTTACAAGTGAAGCAACCACTTTCGTTGACGAGTGACTGCTCACCACAAGAAGGACACACTTCCACTCCGACTGGCTTGTTTTCGTGATCTGGCGACCCTAGTTTAAAGGAGGCTCTTTTTTCAACGGGAGATTCACCTAGTATTATTTCAAGCGCTTTTGCGACCGCATCAGGAACGCTCAAAAGCTGAAGGCCATTGTCCCAAGTTACATTCCTTCCGTGTATGCCTTTAAGGCTTTTGATCACATCTTTCACATCTCCACCTTGCTGTAAGTACCTGCTAATCAACCTGCCAATCGCTTCGCTATAGCTTTTTTCGTCGCTACCTGATTTGCCAAGATTCACGAAAACTTCCTTTATTCCTTCTTCATCGCTGTTCACAGTGACATAAATCGAGCCCTGAGGCAGCCTGAGTTTAACAGTTTTTCCAGAAAGTATCCTCGGCCTTTCCCACTTTTTATCGAGCTCCTTTTTCTTTTCCGTGAGTAGCACACCTTCTCTCGAACCTTCTCTGTAAAC
>Ga0208559_100080_pt1 | contig 32474 bp, 39 predicted proteins | sample BED_Mat_host_6_1_FD_187138 | JGI IMG/M metagenome (GOLD analysis project Ga0208559, IMG submission 187138) | Extremophilic microbial mat communities from Yellowstone National Park, USA - BED_Mat_host_6_15 (SPAdes) (version 2) | ecosystem: Environmental > Aquatic > Thermal springs > Hot (42-90C) >...
ATGTATTTTCATACTACAATGCCAGATGAATTTACTGTAACTCCTTGGGAAGTTAAGGGTAAAGTGGATTACGATAAATTAATTGTTCAATTTGGCACTCAGAAAATTACAGAAGAACTGAAACAAAGAATGAAGAATTTAGTTGGGGAATTGCATGTCATGCTTAGGAGAAATGTATTTTTTTCTCATCGAGATCTAGATTTAGTTCTAAATGATTACGAGAAAGGTAAAGGGTTCTTTCTATATACTGGAAGAGCACCTTCCTTAGGTATGCACATAGGACACCTAATACCATTCATATTCACTAAATGGCTACAAGATAAATTTAATGTTAATCTGTATATTGAGATAACAGATGACGAGAAGTTCATGAGAAATCCAGAATATACATTGGACCAGACTAGGAGTTGGGCTTATGATAACATTTTAGATATTATTGCGGTTGGCTTTAATCCCGATAAAACATTCATCTTTCAAGATACCGAGTATATAAGAAATATGTATCCTATAGCAGTAAAAATTGCAAAGAAGTTGACGTTTTCAGAAGTAAGAGCCACTTTTGGCTTAGACGTTTCCTCAAATATAGGTCTTATATTTTACCCAGCCTTACAGATAGCTCCTACAATGTTTGAAAAGAAAAGATGTTTAATACCAGCCGGTATAGATCAAGATCCCTATTGGAGATTGCAAAGGGATATAGCGGAAAGCCTTGGATACTATAAGGCTGCACAGATACATAGCAAATTCCTTCCTCCACTTACAGGACCAGAGGGTAAGATGAGTTCTTCAAATCCAGAGACCGCAATATACCTTGTAGATGATCCTAAAACTGTGGAAAGGAAGATAATGAAATATGCGTTTTCAGGAGGACAGCCCACAATAGAGTTGCATAGGAAATATGGTGGGAATCCAGAAATAGATGTTCCCTTCCAGTGGTTATATTACTTCTTCGAGGAAGATGATAATAGGATTAAGGAGATTGAGGAAGAGTATAGATCCGGTAAGATGTTAACTGGAGAGTTAAAGCAGATATTAATAGATAAATTAAATAGTTTCTTAGAGGAACACAGAAGGAGAAGAGAAGAGGCAAAGGAACTTATACAAGTATTTAAATATGATGGTAAGCTAGCTAAGCAGATGTGGGAGAAGATTCACGAATAGGTCTATATAAACCCATTTTCTTTAAATGATATACTACAAGATTAGTGGAAATGTTAAGTTCTTTTGCAATCTTATATATACTATTTCCTTTATTATACTCTTCCCTTATTTTCTCTATTTCCTTTCTATCCAACTTTCTCCTTTTTTTACCTAGATTATATTTTTTAAAAATTCTCAATACAGTATTAAAATTGATATTTAACTCCTTACTTATTCTATTTGCACTATAACCTTGCTTTCCCATTTCTATGATTTTTTGAATTTTATCATTTGGCACTTTCCCTCTGAAATTAACCTTAGCCTTAATAAGCATTCTACGAACCCTAGAGTAACTTAACTCCAATTGATTAGCAATTTGTCTAATACTTAATCCTTCTTCATACATTTTCTTAACTTTTTCAATTATTTCTTCTTCACTCACGAATTAAGTCTATGCAAAACCAATTATATTAATCTTTTCCCAAAATCTATGCAAGATGATAAAAATAGGTACATGTGGATTTACGAGAAAGCATTTCAATTATTTCAGTGTGCTTGAGGTACAAGAGACATTTTACAACTTTCTATCTGAAGAAAGACTAAGTAAATGGAAGGAACTCTCTATACAGAACAACGTTGAATTAACTGTTAAGGCCAATCAGATAATTACACACGAATATAATAAAATCACATATAAGAGAACTAAGACAGTTATTGGAAATGTAAAAAACTATGGATATTTTAGACCAACTAAAGAAGTTATGCAAGCTCTGGAAATCACATTGAAGGAGGCTAAATTCCTAAATTCTAAAATCATAATATTTCAAACACCAGCATCTTTCACACCCAATGACGAAAATATGAAGAATCTTAAGGACTTTTTCAGTACATTAGATAGATCATTTACCTACGGTTGGGAACTACCTACGGTTGGGAACCTAGAGGAGAATGGAATCTCAATCATGATTTGCTAATGAAAATATTTTCTGAAATCGATGCAATTCACGTAGTAGATCCGTTCAAAAATAAGCCAGTAGATAGCAAACAAATTAGGTATTTTAGACTTCATGGTTTAGGATCCGAAGAGGTCAATTATAGATACAAGTATACAAGAGCTGATTTGGAGAAGCTGAAGGAATATGTAACATCCGAAAAGAAAGAGTTAATTTACGTTCTTTTCAATAACGTTTACTCATTTGGTGATGCTTTAAGTTTTAAAAGGATGATTGAAAGTTAACTTAATAGATGTTACTCACTTACCTGGGCTTAGGGATTATTTTAGGTTTGTCAATGGCTGCACCTCCCGGGCCAGTTAATGCCATGATTGCCAATGAGTCTACAAAATCATGGTTTCATGGAAGCAGTATTGGAGCAGGGGCAATGACGGCTGATTTGATTTTCTTTATAATCGTTTACTTTATCCAAGGGTACATTCCCATGCCAATTATAAATGCTCTGTATATAGTTGGGGGCATATTCATGCTATATTTATCATATTTAACAATTAAAGCTAAAATGCCCTCTAGCTCTGTAAGAGGAAATTATATCATAGGACTTTCCATGGGTTTAACTAATCCTTACCAAATAAGTTGGTGGGTTACTGTTGGGATTTCCATGATTAGATCCCTTTCGGTTTTAATAATACCAGGATTTTTTGTAGGTATATTAATTTGGATAATAGCTTTTCCTAAGGCAATAAACATGTTAGGACCAAAATACGTGAAATACGTGAAAATAATTTCATCTATAATATTAGTCGCATTTGGTGTTTACTTATTATATGAGGGTATTCTAAATGTTATCTAAACAAGAAATAAGGGAATTAATATGGAAAAGATTGGAGGAGGAAAACATAGCACTGTTTCCCCGACCAGTCTATGGTAGAATTCCGAATTTTAAAGGAGCTGATAAAGCTGCTTCAAATTTGGCAAAGTGTAAGGAATTCAAAGAAGCTGAGATCATTAAGGTCAATCCTGACTCCCCGCAATATAAGGTAAGAGAAATTGCATTGAGACAAGAGAAAAAAGTTCTAGTCCCTACTCCTAGATTAAGGGGAGACTTCTTTTTATTGGATCCAACTAGGATTTCCTCATCTGATATACCTAAAGCATCTCGAATATCTGGCTTTGAAAAATACGGAATAATGGTAAGTTTGGAAAGTATAGAGAGGGTTGATTTCATCGTAGCTGGATCTGTAGCTGTTGACTTAAATGGAAATAGGGTTGGCAAAGGTGAAGGGTATAGTGAGCTGGAATTTGGGATTTTGAGAGAGCTTGGCAAGGTAGATGAGAATACTCCTATTGCGACTACTGTACATGACATACAAATAGTAGACGAGGTTCCCTCAGAACCTTTTGATGTACCAATTGATATAATTGCAACTCCTACTAGGCTTATAAGAGTTAATAGGAAAAGGGAAAAACCAAAGGGAATTTACTTAGAATATTTGAGTAAGCAAAAAATAGATGAGACACCTTTTTTAAAGGAATACTTAAAGAAGAGAAGATATAATAGTTTGTAGATCTCTGCAAGTTTCTTCAGATCTTTTTATAAGTTTTTTCTTTAACTCCTCTTTGTTAATACGATATAAGAACTTGGGCCTTCCTCCTCTGCTTACGCTAGTTTTCTCCTTTTCTACTAATCCAGCATCAGCTAACTTTTTTAGTATTAGACTCGCTCTGCTTTTGCTTATTCCTAATTCTCCAGCTATTGCATCTACGTCTTTTCCAGTCTCGCTACTTAGTATCTTTATAAAGGCATCCACATCTGCTTCTGATAGACCATAGGCTACTATCAAGAACCTTTTTAATAAAAAACTTTTTTCGCTAATTTCAATACTCAATAAACTTTCACCAATCTTTATTTAATATTTTTTTATTTTTAAGTTTTTCCTTCATTAACCCTCAATTTTTTATTTGCATTTATATAATAAATATTATCATGAGTGCAGAGTTAAAACGCAAAATAATTGACATCGTATCTAAAGGTGATAAAACGTCCACACAAATAAGGGATGAACTAATTCAAATGGGGGAGGAGATTAATTTATTGGAATTTAGAAAAGTTCTAGCGAATTTAGTTAGAGAAGGACTATTAGAAAAATATCCAGTTTATAATGAAAGGAAATTTTATTTTCGACTTAAGTCAAAAAGCTATTGATTGGATTCAACAATTTTAATTACTTTGTCAGCTATATTTAAGAATTCTTTAGAAGTTGGACTGTCTGGATGTTTCAAAAAGAAGGGTTCTCCAGCATCATTAGCTTCTGCTATGGAAGGATCAAGAGGAACTTGACCTAAAAGGTCTACTCCCATTTCCTCTGCCATTTTCTTACCTTTACCTTCTCCAAATATATAATAGACTTTCCCATCACTTGGGCATACAAAATGGCTCATATTTTCAACTACACCTAATATTTTTGTGTTTACAGTTCTAGCGAAATTTATTGATTTCTTAACAGCTAATGTGGAAACTTCAGATGGTATTGTAACGATAACAAATCCTGTAATGCCAGGAACTAATTGAGCAATGGACAAAGCTTCATCTCCAGTCCCTGGGGGCATATCTATTATCAGATAGTCCAATTCTCCCCAATTAACGTCACCTAGGAATTGTTTTATCGCTGAATGTTTTATGGCTCCTCTCCATACTACTGGCGTATCGTCTCTAGGTAATAGAAAATCTATGGAAACAACTTTTATTCCGAAAGGCCCTATAACTGGATTTATTCCCTTATCATCGGCAGTTAACATTTGTCCTCTAACGCCTAACATTTTTGGCACTGATGGTCCATGGAAATCAACATCTACTATACCTACTTTTCTACCGCTCGCAGCTATAGCCATTGCTAGGTTAGATGAGACAAATGATTTACCAACTCCACCTTTTCCACTAACTACTCCAATCTTATATTTTATATTTTTCATCTTCATTTGTACTTTTAGATCAACAGCTTGAACTTGTTGGTTAACCTTTCTTAAATCACGAGGCTGTCTTTGAGGTTGTGGCTGAGGATTTTGAATTCTAAAAGGATTACTGCTCATCTAGATATCATTCTCATAGGAGCTAATAATCTTATCTAATTCCTCTAAAAATCTTTGTACTTTTGTATCAACTAACCATTCTATTGGTCCATCACATTGTTTATTTAGTATTTTATTTAATATTTGTTCTGTACTCATTTCTGTGGTATCTACTTCACACACCTTATCCTTAAAGGCTTCTCTAGCCTCTTGTGAGATCACTCCTAGAATTTCTGCCTCCACGTTCTCAGCTACTTTTATATCAGCCCAACCCCTTCCTTTTAGTTCATTATATAGAGAAAAAGGATTCTTCCTAAGGACAACTACTAAGTCAGCGGTAGATACCAATGAAGGGTATATAGTTTCAATCACGAGATGGCTAGTTGAAATAATTTTCTCTAATTCTTCCTTTACTTTATCCTCGTCTATTATATAACTTTGCCTAAGTTCATCATATTCCGTATAAAGTTTATTTTCTATAACAAATTGGGAAAGAGAAAGATAGTTTAGATTAAGCGCCTCAGAAAGTTTCTTTGAAGCTACGGTTTTTCCCACACCGGGTGTGCCAGTCACTATTATTATCATTGCTTCACTGCTAATATCGTTTCAATTGCAAATAAAACTATTGAAATCCCAACAAGGGTTATCTTCACAGCTCTATCTGCCTCACTTTTGATAATTTCATACAAACCGTATGGGAGCATTAAGAATCCTATAATTAATAGTATTTCCTCTACTAATATCATAATTATTTTATTGTCCTTCCACTCCTTATAAGGTAATAGACAACTGCGTACATAATACCTCCCAAAATACCTCCGATATGAGCAACAACGTTCACATTAGGGAATATTAAATCACTAACTCCAAATACTGATACTAAAAATACAAGACCATAAACCCCTAAATTATCCTTTTTTAAGAAATCGTAAAACGTGTAGTAACTTAATAATCCAAATATTCCCCCAGACGCTCCCGAGCTTAGTGTAAAAGGACTATAGAATATTACAGTTAGTAGATTTCCTAGAATACCAGCTAGGATAAATATACCATATTCATGTTTTCCCGCTCTACTACCAAAAATTAAATATATAACATATAATGAAATAAAATTAAATATAAAATCAACAAAGCTATTAGTTATAAATATTGATGTGAATAGTTCGTAATAATACCCTTTAATTACTAAGTAGTTTAATTGTTCTAGATAATATAATGAGGTAGAATCTATAAAAGTTGCTAATAAACCTACCATAAAACCCAAAGTAACAAGAAACATTAAGAAAAAAGTTGATATACCTATTATTTTTTTTATTATCACTTTATTCACCATTATAGAAATGTTAGTGCGAATGCAATGATTATCAATACTGCCCACACTATCATGTTCCATCTAAAGATCTTTAATCCGTCTAAAACCCAGAATGGAAGCAAGTTAAAGAATGCTACCCAGAAGTTAAACCTAGCTAATTCAAAGAAAAATAAGCCAACAAGGCTAAAAGGCACTAACGATGCACCAATAAGGCCAACAAATCCTACTATTATGTTAGTTAGAGGTCCAGCTAGAGCTGTTTTTCCCTCAACGTCTCTATTAAGAAATCCACAAGATATTGATGTGTATCCCGAAAAGAAAACTAAGATACCTACGAAGCTACCAATTATATTCAGTATTAACGTTGTCCAAAACCCTGAAAAACTTAAAGTAAATCTAGAGAAACAACCATATCTTCTCGCAGCTTGTCTGTGGCCTATTTCATGTGGTATTATAGCTAATAATGCTACGATATATGGTATGATTATACTACCTATTGGATCTGAAAGTATGGATGTTGGGCGTATATAAGCTACTGCTAAAGATAAGGCAGCAAGTAAAAAGGAAGTGATCTCATTTAGGTTGGCGAATCTCCATTCTAAGTATCTTATATCCCAAGACATACCTATCTTATTAATCTTAACAACTCTGAGGGTATTAAATTATTGCTTACATATCGAATGTTTGTACTATCTATTTTCCATAATAACGCTTTTTTGTCATTACTGATGGTTGCCATGTAAATATTTCCACTTAAGTTTATTATCCCTTCAAATATTATGTCAAATAATCTTTTGAAGGAATTAAAGGTATCAAAGATTACTGATCTATACATAAATGGCATCGTAATTTTTAGACAAATATATCTTTTTGCTAAAATTTCAATTAAGTCCTTAGAGAAATCGTTATAGAGTTCAGGTCTCAATAACGTTATTTGCGCATTTCCTTCAACGTTTATAATTATAACTAACATTTTTCTTGTCTGATTAGTTACGGATATCCATATCTCAAATATCCTTAGGACGTTCTCACACTCATCACTTATCTTTTTAGCTGGCAAGAAAAAAGAATAAGTTCCATTATTTTGAGTTACAGCATCTATTAGTCCCTCTGCAAAAAGTTTCGATGAGACCCCTATTAAGGACAATTCCTTTTCAAGCGAAGGATTTAATTCTACTACATGCCCATCACTTGTAAGTACCTTTCTCCCTATACCTTGTAGGTAATCTACAGTGACTTCGAATCTCACAAAAATAAAATAGTGTACATTAAACTTTTATATATTTTGCGTATATCTCTGCATTTAATTCCATGTTCTTTGCCAATACTTTTTCGAGTACTTGTTTATCCTCAGCGGATGGATTATAATTCTTTATGATAGATTCGATTTGTTCCAACAGCCTTAATACATCTTGTATACTTTCCATGATTTTACTTTATGCTTAATCTAAAAAATGGTTACCAATGTAAAATTGGTATTTCCACAATACTTTTTACTGTATATAAAGTCTAGGAATAATGTGAAGAATGGACTTGTATCGTTGGTATTATGGTTATTACTGATTATGATATTATTGCATTTTGCAATTAAAACTCCTAGTTTATTTACGTATTCGGATTCCCCATTCTTGTCAAGCAGCGTACAAAGTGTAAGGGCTGATAAGATAGTAACCAATTACTTTCACATTGGCAACGTTGATAATCTGTATATTATTATCAATTCCTCGTCTTATAACCAAGCTTTACAAGAAATTTATTCTAATTTATATCTCCTTAATAACGCTACGGTGATAACTCCCAACGGTTACGTTAGCATGCTTAAGACAGAGTATCTCAGCTACCTTGGCTTAAATGAGAAGAATTTCTCATCTACGATAAGCCAGTTGTATGAGAATTTGACTCGTTTGAAACTTTATTTAATTTCAAATTTTCAATACTTTGAATATCAGTTAAATATTACATTTGGTCTTCCACTTCATAATTTCACTAGTAACATATGCCCTACCTATAAGGAAAATTTTGATAAAGTTAATGGAAGTTTACTAGAGAAAGCTAGATATGCGGGATACTTAACCTTTAAAGATCCATTTCTTTTCTACTTTGGATTTAATAATTACACTAATTACACTTTGGCATTAAAGTTTTTGATACAGTTTAATAACTACACTAGTCTAATCGAAAGGATACTTAAAACTCAAAACATAACGTCTGTTAATGAAAGCAATGTGATTTTTAATAATATAACTACAGCCTTTAACTCATCCTTTCATAAGGGTACTTTATGGCTTTTCATTATAAATGTTCCTAGCAATGAAAGCCTAACAAATATTAATCAATTTACTGAAAGTCTCAGAAACGCCTATGTAATAGGTCACCTAGCGTATTATGCACAATCCGCATATTATACTCAAAGTAACGTTGAAATTATAGATATAACTACAATTATTCTTGTAATGATATTACTAATACTGTTAGTTAGATCAATTGTTCCAATTCTGATTTTAATATCTAGTGCTGGTACTAGTCTTTTATTAGCTTATGGTCTCATGTACATGGAAACGCTTCTAGGTTATAAGATATATTATATTTCGGGTTTGGTTGCACCTCCAATTGTATTTGGTCTTAACATTGACTATGGCATATTACTCATATATAGATATTTTGAAGAAATTAATAAAAATAATTTAGATGCTCTCCTATATGCGCTTAAAAATTCAATAAAAGGTATACTATTAAGTGGTATTAGTATCACGATTGGGTTCTCCAGTTTTATCCTTTCCCCTTCTGCACTACTTCAAAACATAGGAATAGCGTTAGTGACATCTTCCATTTCAGCATTAATACCAGCAGTTTTCTTTACGTACACGTTATTGCTCTTAATCCCTCAAAGATATCTTAGTTTTCCTAGACGAAAATTACCGAGTATTACGGATATAAGGCAAAGGTACTTATATAAGCTTTCCAACTTTGCAGTAAGGCACAATAAGTTATTAGTAATTCTTATGCTAGTTTCTATCGTTATCTTTATCTTTTATTTTCCTTCTATACACACCAACGTTAATATAGATGAAATATTACCTCCCCATGCAAATTCACTTGTAGGTACAAAGGTTCTTAATCAACTTTACAATTATAGTATAGACTATATTATATTGTATGGAAGCCCTAAGGCTAACTACACTCTCATTTATAATTTAACTAAAACTCTTATAGATCAAGGTAACTTAGTTTATGGACCAATGTCCTTAGGTTCTCAGATCATTGTCAATAATAGCAACTTATATGATCACTTTCATCAAGGAAATTACACCTTGTTGATAATTTACCTAAAGTACCCTGTATTTAGCAATGGCGCTATAAATTTAACAAATTGGCTCATAAGCAAGGGATTCCTAGTTGGAGGGGATAACGCACAAAGAATAGATATCGTTAATAATACCGTTAGTACTTATTTTAGCTATACTTTACCACTTACTATAATTTTAATTGTCATTTACCTCTTCATGATTCTCGGATCTATTCTACTTCCCTTGAGGTTATCCTTAACTGTAGGTCTAAGCTCATTATTGGGAGCATTTACAGTGGCATTAGTATATAACTCGCCATATTGGCTATCCCCACTTGTAATTTTTGCCCTTCTTTTCAGTTTAGGTATAGACTATGATATGTTCATAATCATAAGATTATTTGATGAGATGAAAAACGACGATGACATAAATAGTGCTATAGTAAGATCGGTAGAAAATACTGGATTAGTAGTAACTACTTGTGGTTTGATTTTAGCCGGAGCCTTTTTCTCATTGATGGTGGCAAATATGAGATTCTTACAAGAAATAGGTCTAGGTGTAGGAGTCTCAATACTGTTTGATACTTTTGTAGTTAGGCCTATTCTAGTACCTGCAATTATTTCAATTCTGAAAAAATATAATTTTTGGCCATTTAAGGCGAGAAAATTTCTTTATACTTAACTGATATATTTATAATCTTTTTTACAACATCTAATGGATCTCTGCCAAAAACATAAGTGTTGGCCTCAATACCAGTACCGCCCAAATGTATTACCACATCTGTACCTTCATCAAATACTGCAGCTATTGTTTCGGCTATTCTTTCATTGCCTAGGTCGTTCTGAGGACCTACTTTCTTAAATTTATAGCCAATTTCCTTCAATATCATTTCCACTTTCTCATCATACTTGATATTCATAACTGACCTCACAGCGGGATGATTTTTCATCACTGATAATAGTACCTTAGCTAAATGCTTGCTTCCTCCCCACATTGGTTTAGAAGCAGGTGTTGGTAGGTTTCTAATTTTAGTTATTCTCCCTGGAATTGCAAGCACATCTTCTTCCCTCTTAGCGTTGGCTTTTGCAAAGGCTAAATTGCTTAGAACTTCTGGGATTAATTCCGCTACAGACTCGTTTTGAAGCATTGATAGTGCAAGTTCCATCATTTCCTCTTCATTCTCCTTGTACAAACTTTTACAAATGTCGCAATCAACAGGAATTTCACTATCAATCATTTTGTGGTATTTACAGAATTTTAGCCTACTTAAATTGGAAAGGAAAAACACACTGATATATTGCATTACTTGTTTAGGGTCACCATTTATTAGTAATTGCGTAAGTTTATCTAGAAAATCGTCTATTTCTTCACGTGTTAATCCCAAATTCTGTAATCTTTTAATGTACGAATTTTCGTCTTCATCTAAGTATTGTTTCACTGCTGGTTGGCTAACTCCTAATAGATTAGCAATTCTCGTTTGACTCATATGTAGTTCCCTAAGTCTTTTAGCCTCTAATACCCTAATTGATGTTATGAATATGTCATCAAATATTGATAGTGGTGATTTTAGCACAATAGTAAGATTGAGATCAAACAAAAATTACTTTCTGAATAGAGAGTTAACGTTTGCCGCAATTGATGGAACCTTCTCTGACATTATTTTGGAAGGAGAGAAAGGAGGTTATATAGTAATAGGCATAATCAAAGGCAGAATATTTAAGGATTTTAAATTTACTATAGAAGATATTTCAGTTGATGATGAGCTGTGCATTTGTGAAGCAGAGAAGAGAATGAGAGAACTAGAATACTACAATATAAAGGAAAATGAAGTTGATCTAATATTTTTCGATAGAAAACTGTCATTTGATAAATCTTTAGGTATTTCGGTTCCTAAAAATTCCATTGGAATTGTAAAGGATTTTGATATAGTAAAAAGAGAAAATTTGAACAATGTAGAAAACCCCCCTTGGCTAGTAATTAATGAAAAACATGATGAAACGATTTATGGATATTTTAAACTGTTTCCCTCCTCATGGGTATTCTACATAGAGTCTCAAGTTTTTGTAGAAAATCCGGAAGAATTGCTTTCTCTAATCTATAATCTAGGAAGGGAGCCAATACCAGAAGCTTTAGGGTATAATTATCCATTGTTTTTAGCTGATAAGTTAGTGAAATATTACAGAAATAAATTAAGCAAGTTCATAAATGTCACCAGTTTGCAAAGCAATATTAGATACAGAGAATTTAGAAGTTGGATTGAGAGATTAAGAAATGATGGAAAGTATTTTTGAAGTAGAAGAGGGAAAGCTAAGAGAAGCCAAAATAATAACTAGGCAAACTTCTGATGGCAGGGGTACAATATCTTTTAGAAATTATATAGTAGAATTCCCCTTCTCGCTAAAGGATAAATTAGGTATAGGAAAATTGCTTGCTGTAAATACAATAAAGGAAAATTACTATCTGATTTTAGAAGTTGCAGATATTATTCCGATGCATTATGGTATGATAAATCTGGACTCTACAATACCTAAGGAGATTAGAAATGAAATCATGAAAAAAGTTAGTGAAAGTTGGTATTCGAACGATGAGAAAGAAATATGGATAGATTCAATAACTTATCCTTTGGGATATATTCTCGAAATAAATTCGAACAATATTCAATTTAAAAAAGGATATTTCCCACCTCTATTGGGTTCCTCAGTAAAGATTTTAAATAAAAAGGCGTATGCGTCATTTGTCTGTGCAAATAGTAATGTAAGTTTATGCAAATAGTAATGTAAGTTTAGGAAACATTCTACATGAACAACTTTCTTTAGATATAAATTTAGAAAAAGCAATAAAGTATCACCTAGGTATTTTCGCTTTTACGGGCTCGGGTAAATCAAATTTAGCATCCTTGATAGCAAGAAAAGTGTTAGATAACCTACCCGACACTAAAGTTGTAATATTTGACGTATCAATGGAGTACGCAATACTTCTCTTAGATAAGTTGCTTGAAGTTCCATCTAGAGTTATAAGCTTAGATAGAGTTCCCCCTAATCCAGCTGATGCGAGTAGAAAATTTTTAAGAAGTCACGTGATTCCTGACGACATTATAGATATTAGAGATAAGATAAAAAAAAGTGCAGAAATTCTACATCAAAATGGGAAAATGAAACAGTTATACGTTCCACCTGAAGGTTTTACTTACTTAACTTATGCCGATTTAATAGATCTAGTCAAAAAGCAGATAGAAGATAAATATACTGCAATATCGCAGAAACCACTACTCTATACTTTCCTAAGTAAGTTAGATAATTTCATGAGAGAAAGGAAATTGACAGTGGATGATATCATAGATGACTCTATTAATAATTTATTGGATGAAATAGAAAACTTAGGAAAAGATGCGCATTTAAAGGAGAATTCGTCACTGTTTACATTTATATCTGGTATAAGAGCATACATCTCACTCGGCATCAGAGAAACTGAAGATTATGATATAGAAAATTTAGCGATTGAAATTTTGGATTCTTCCAGGGACTCACCTAGATTATTTATTTTAGAACTCCCTAATTTTAGAACTCCCTAACTTAGAAGAGGGAAGGCAAGTAGTTGCGACTGTAATTAATCAAATTTACAATAGGAGAAAGAGAATGTATTCCGACAATCCTAAAGTACTATTCATAATAGATGAAGCTCAAGAGTTTATACCTTATGATACCAAACAGAAAGATAAAAGTGAAGCCTCAAGCACTGCCATAGAGAAATTGCTTAGACATGGAAGAAAGTATCACTTACATTCACTAATAAGTACTCAAAGACTAGCTTACCTAAACACTAACGCACTGCAGCAGTTACACTCTTACTTCATAAGCACACTTCCTAGGCCGTACGATAGACAATTATTAGCTGAAACTTTTGGAATTAGTGATATGCTCTTAGATAAGACCCTAGAACTGGAACCAGGGCAATGGTTATTAGTAAGCTTTAAGTCGGCTCTCCCTCATGATGTTCCAGTATTCTTTGCCGCTGAGAACAATCTAGATTTATTAAAGGATAGAATAAATAAGCTATGACTGTACTTCTATTTCTTCCAAATTTTGATCAGCAAAGGCCTTGTAAGAGCTCTTAGACATAATTAGAATTGTAAGGTTTATCTCATCAGTATGTTTGTATACCTCATCATAAATTGCATCTATTAGTTTAGACTTTTCTTTGCAATTAGCCGTTCTAACTATGATTAGATAGTATGCACCACTTTCATCTTTAAAAAGGTGAACTTCGCCATCTTTATTTAGTTCCCTTGCCTTCTTATATGCAGTCAGAATAGCGTTTTCCATATAATACTAATTAACTTATAAACTAATATATCCAGCGACTCTTGGTTTTCCCTGTCTGACGTTAACGTTTAAGACAAGTATCCTATTGTCAACAATAGGTATTGGAACAGATGACATAATCTTAGCTTTTTGATTATCGACTTTTATATTAGCTGCAATTCCATGACCCTTAACTATTATGTGATTTTGACCTTGATTTATAGTGGACCATTTGTAATTAGTTATTTGTCCTTCTATTTCCTTTACAACCTTAACATTTGGCTTAACCAAATACAGTAAATCTTCTATTTCCTCTTCTTTTACGTTTTTCAGAGCAAACCCTATTCTAACTCCGGTTGAAACACTCTTTTGATCCTCATCTAAAACTTGAATACTCTTTATTTCAACCTCCTTATTATAAGGTAACGCCACTAATTTCTCATGAACTTCAACATTGGTAAATGAGAATCCAGTAACTACGGTTCCAACACCTTTGACTGTGAATACTCTATCTACATATACTATTCCCTTATCCTCCTCTTCGGTCTCGCTTAAGTCTGGAATATCATTATATAGATCGAATTTAGTAAAGGAGCTTAAAGAGCCTAAAATATTATTTATTTTACCTTGATCTAAGTTGGATATTACTATCTTGTTATGCGTATTTAGAGAATCAATTAAAAGTACTAGCTCTCCATCCATCAAAAGTGCTAGCTCTCCATCCATCCACGTTAAAGTTTCTGGTATATATAATATTGCAGTCGACGAGAGTGATAATGCTTCAGCTAAATCTATAATTTTTTCCGGATACTCTGTAGTCAATAGGATTGATCTAATGTATTCCCCCTTTTTTCTATAATATATTTTTGTCTTGGCGGTTTCATGAAGCTTACCTAGTTTTTCGGCTATCCCAGTTAGTTTATTCTTATCTGACGATAAGACTGTAATTATACTCCCGTAATACATACGCTCACCTTAATATAAAGTTTATAAAGCTTATAACAAAAGATTAACATATGAAGTTAATTGCGGCTGGTCTCACATTAATATTTCTTGGTTTCATCCTACTCTTCCTAGGTGTAGTATTGCAAGTTCAAACTCCCCAGACAACTACTTCATCTTCTCCGCAATTCGCAGGATTAGTGTTATTAGGACCAATTCCAATAGCCTTTGGCAATGTCCCACCATCGGTCTTAAGTAACCTAATTATAGTAGGTGTTGTATTTACCATAATAATGTTAATCATCTATTTAATAATGTTTATAATTGGAAGAAAAACTACCAGAGCTCCATTTTAGTTAGGAATTATTAAACTTCTTATTGCCTCTCCTTGCTCCAATAATTTTACTGCCTCGTTAATTTCTTCTAATCTGAACTTTCCAGTCACTAACGCAGTAGGGTCATATTTTCCCAATTTTACAAGTTCAATAAGTCTAGGCATATCTACTCTAGGCCTCCCTCCATAGTCTCCTATGATTTTAATACCCCCTCTAACTATACTTGCTATCCTAATTGGAATTTCAGCAGTAGTTGGAGGTAATCCCACTAGTACTACCTTTCCTCCTATTCTAACCATATCTAAAGACATTTTCACTGTTTCCGTAGTTCCTGCTACTTCTATTACAACATCCGGCCCTCCTCCAGTAATATTCTTAACAGCTCTAACAACATCAGTCTCTTTAGAGTTAACTACATCACTAGCTCCTAGCTCTAACGCCTTTTCCAATTTCCATTTTCTAGTCCCGACTGCTATTATCCTTCCGGCACCAGCAATCTTTAACATCTGTATCACAGACAATCCTACACCGCCAACTCCAATTACAGCAACTGTTTCACCAGGCTCTATTTTAGCGGAATTTACAGCACCATAAGCAGTTAAACCTGCACAACCCAATACTGCAACCTTTCTTAAATCCAAATCTTCCGGAACTTTAGTTAATGCAGTATAAGGTACCATTGCGTATTCTGCAAATCCTCCTCCTAAAAATGCCCTTATCGGAGTTCCATCCTTAAAGTGTAATCTAGTTGTACCATCTAGTAATGTCCCATTTAGTCTATTTTTCGCAAAGACTTCACATAAATTCTCCTTTCCCGTTATACAATTTTTGCATTTACCGCAGGGATGAATAAATGCTGATATAACCCTATCGCCAGGTTTAAAGTCTGTAACGTTATTTCCTACCTCCTCTATAACACCAGCTATTTCATGTCCCGCAATGACTGGTGGAGGGACTGGAGTTTTTCCTTCAAATACATTTACATCTGAATGACATAAGCCAGTTGCCTCAATTCTAATCTTTGTTTCACCTACCTTAGGTTCATCTATTTGAATATTATCCTCAATAATTAATGACTCATTATATTTATACAATATTGCTCCTTTCATTAGTATAAGGTACAGTATAATCATATTTAAACATTTCTAAACATCTCCCTTTATAACTGCGAAAACTATTCATTATATCGTGGTACGATTACGATACTTTAAATGTTTATTACTATCCGATTTTTCAGCTCCCGGTTTAAGCTGGAATGATGAGTTTAAGTGCTATATAGGCCAAGCAAACAAGTATCGAGAAGTCCTTTATTACTATAAGAGGTCTCACGTTGAAGTTGAGGATAGCGTCCTAGAGTTATTACCTTTTCCTTTGATTGTAGATCGAATAAAATTAAGGGAATATCAGCAAGAGGCTTTGAATGCATGGTTAAAGAGTAAGCTAGGGATAATAGTGATTCCCACTGGAGGTGGAAAAACTGTAATAGGATTGAAGGCCATAGCTCTGATTAGGCTTGCTACACTAATAATAGTGCCTACAATCGATTTATTACAGCAATGGTATGAAAATATAAGAGAGTTACTTGGAGTTGAGGCGGGGAGGGTAGGGGGAGGATATGATGAACTTAAGGGAATAACCGTAATTACGTATGATTCAGCGTACACTCAGCTAGAGAAAATAGGAAATAAATTTGGATTAGTAATTTTTGATGAAGTTCATCATCTACCTTCAGAAGGATATTCCATAATAGCTCAAGGTTTAGCTGCCCCATATAGATTAGGCTTGACTGCTACGCCAGAAAGAAGTGACGGAAGACACAAACTGTATCCATCACTCGTTGGGCCCTTAGTATATAGGATTACAGTTTCTAACCTAGTCGGAAAATATCTTTCAAGTTTTGAAATTCAACGTATATACGTAAATCTCACTGAAGACGAAGAGAAATTATATAGGCACTATAGAGGAATCCTAAAGAAATTTTTATCTCAACGTAATCTTAAGTTAAAGTCATTGAATGATTTCAATAGGCTACTTAGGCTAGCAGTTAAGGATAAGGAAGCTAGAGAGGCATTATTAGCATGGCATGAAGCTCTCAAGATAGCTGTAAATTCCAAGGCAAAGTTAGAGAAGCTTAAAGACTTGCTCAAGGAGCTAAATGGTGAGAAAATTATAATATTTACTAGAAATACGTCAATGGTATACGAGATATCAAGACTATTCTTAATTCCTGCAGTTACATACAAGACGAATAAGCAAGAAAGGATAGAGATTCTGGAGAAATTTAGATCTGGAAAATACAATGTAATAGTAACTTCTAGTGTCCTCGATGAAGGTATTGACGTTCCAGATGCTTCTATTGGTATAGTTCTAGGAGGTTATGGAACCTCTAGGCAATTCATACAGAGGTTAGGTAGAATCTTAAGGAAGAAAGAGAATAAAAAAGCTAGATTGATAGAAATAATAACTAAAGGTACTAGTGATTATAATTTAAGTAAAAGGCGAAGACAAAATGCTAACCTCTGATCTAGCTAGGTTTAAGATAGAAAATCAGAGGATAATTCCACTATTTGCTACAGATTCTGACATAGATGTAGCAAAGGAAGTCATTGACATGTTTAAAATAGGAGCAAAAGTTGGTGATATTCTAGAAGATTTAAAATATTTATCTAAAATATATGATTATAAACTAGTCAAGGGATTAGGGAAAATTTATCTAAGATATTGTATCGTTGAAAGTGCGACTAAGATCGATTATATAGAATTGCGTAGGCAATTATTTAGTAGGGGTCCAGTATTAGAGGAGAACGATAAGGAGAGAGTATTAAAAGAGGTCGGTGACCTTTTTCACGTTGATCCCATAAAGGCTATGTATGAAGACCTTGACGTTGAAAAGAAAATAGTGGAACTCCCTAAATTTTCTCCAGAAGATCTATTAAAAATATATAATCTTTCCCTTTTGCAAACCATTATTTTCAACGCGTATAAGGTTACAGTTTCCGTTAGTGATGGCTGGAAAGAAATCGCGAGAAGAATAAAAATGCTAGGATTAATGTATTTAGCGTATGAAAATCCGCTTAGAATAGAGATTTTTGGTCCATTGTCCCTAGTAAAGATGACAGAGAAATATGGGAGAAATTTAGCTGCATTAGTACCGTTTTTAGTCTCTAAGAATAAGTGGACTATTATAGCTGATATAGTTTTAGGCAAAAATAAAAGAAGAACCTATAGACTGGAACTCTCGAGCGGCTATTCTAAACTCTTTAAGTATATTAATGATGAAGAGATGGAAAAGAGGTTTGATAGTTCAATTGAGGAAAAGTTTTACGAGGAGTTCAGAAGGGTCATAAGGGATTGGAATATAGTAAGGGAACCAGAACCTATAGTGATAGAAAAAAGGCTTTATTTTCCGGATTTCGTACTTAGTAAAGGTAATATCAAAGTGTATGTAGAGATAATGGGATTTTGGACTAAAGAATATGTAAATTCTAAGATAGAGAAACTGAGAAACTTCAAATATCCGATTTTAGTTCTCTTGAATGAAGAGCTTTCATACGAAAATTACATACCGGATACTTTAAATGTAATAAAATTTAAGAAAAAAATTGATATAGGTAAACTGTATTCAGCTTTAAGAGGCTTTCAAGCAAATGTTAACGAGGATATCGACTTAAGTGATGTTAATGACGATATTATCTTGATTAAGGAGCTGTCTGCCAAATATAATGTTAATGAGAAGATAGTTAGAAGCAAGTTGATGCAAAGACCTGATTATATAGTACTTAAAAATTACGCTATAAAGAAAACGTTTATAGAAGAGCTAAAAAAGGAAGATTTCTCAAATACGCAACTTTCTTCATTAGTTAACAAATATGGAAATTATATAGTTGACATTATAGATTATCTAGGTTATAAAATTGTCTGGAAAAACATTTCCGATGCAATTGTAGAAAAGATCAAAGAGGTTTAAAGGCTAACCTGAATAACCAGTAGATCGCCTTTATCACTCCCGTCGTGTTATTGAGATTGATACTTGCGAAAGTGTACGCATATTTCCCTTGTGTCTCTTTTAGTTGTTTAAATACCCATTCAATGCTGTAGAATATTTTGTCTATCATGTATTGGACAGTCCTTTGAGCGAATTTGTTCTTGATACCTCCAGTGAGAATTGGTATCATCTCTCTCGTTATCTGTAAATCGTATTTCCACGATATGTATAGTACATCCCAATATCTGGTGGGCATTTTTTCTAACACTGGAAATGGATTATTTCTTATATAAGAAACTCCCATAGGTATGACCGGCAATGGGAATATCCAAGCTTTAAGTTTATGATCAATTATGGACTGAACTAAATCAATTGATTGATCAACATCTTCATTTGTCTCCTCTGGATAACCTATTGTCATAGTGTAACAAGGATAGATGTAATTATCGTTCATTATCGCAGTCGCATCAAGTATGACATCTTTCCACTCTCTAGGAGTCCAAGGGAATGGCTTTGCTCTCATGTACTTACTTAGTATCTTCTCACTTCCACTCTCTAGTCCAACCACTGGAGCAGCAGCTCTATCCTCATCATATCTTGCAATCTCAGACATAGCCTTTACTGTTTGTGGACTACTTCTAACAGCTGGGGCAGAGATATGTGGAAACCATATCCCATCTACTCCCATATTCATGGTTTCGGTAAACAACTTTGTAATAGCTTCGTGATTTACCCTCAATTTCTGTGAACCGTACAGTAGGACATCATCAGTTATAAATTCAACCCTCTTTACACCAGCCCTCATGTTAACTTCAACTTCCTTCTTCACAACGTCTAATGGTATCGTTCTAAAGGTTTCAGGGGTTATTGGACAGAATTGACATCCTCTTGGACATCCTCTGGTTATTTGAACTTCCCCTAGTCTTGCAGGGTTTATTATTGGTGGTATTTCATTTACCTTTGGATTCTTGCCATAGACAACTTTAGGGACTTCTTGTCCATCAATTATGGATTTTACAACTCGTGGTAGATCTGCTTCAGCTTCTCCTATGAATATAACATCTGCCCAATCCTTATTCTCCTTGGTTAACTCCCAGCTCCCTGGCCCACCTACTATTACTTTAAAATTATACTTTGACTTAAGCTTCGAGATCTTTTCTCCAAATTCTTCGAAATATTTGGCTGTCCATGTAGGACCACCTCCAAATATCATACTTAACTTAAAGCTAACTGGATTTAGGCCAAAGGGATCATGAACTGTTAATCCCACTACTTTAGTCTTCTGGTTTATTGCTTTCTCTAGTCTGTGCGGAGGTATTACTACAACGCTATCGAATCCCGCATGAACAAGCGTACTTTCTACTTTTCTAAGAGCGTACGGTGCTACTATTGCTCTTCCTTCAGAATCCACTGGGACATCTGGAGTGAAGAATCTATACATAAAGAATTTGGGTATTAGTCTTGATGGCATGCAAGCTACATAACCTAATACACTTGAACCCCCATAATCTGTAAAAGACCCTTTATCCGCGGTTAATATGATCTCCCATGCCATAATATTATATTTTACTTTCCTACTATAAAAAGTATTCATTATAGGGCGTATAAAAGAGTAATATTTAATTTATGTAAACTTTTTTATTGTATATAGAATTATACTAAAGCTTGGAACTATTACGTCTAATTACTTTTAGCTAGTTAAATGTAAACAATCTTACTATGTGAGAAAGTTAAAAAGGGAGGCATATAAATTAAATAATATTAAGATGTTACAGCAAGATGTTAAATATTCTGAAGAAGTGATAGAGGCTGAATTTTCAGTTGAAGGGTATAGCCTCATCGATTATAAAAGATCTTATACGTTAAGTCGAGCTTTAGTTAATGGTAAATGGATAGTTTATGATGGTAACAGATTAGAGAGTAGTCAAAAAATAAAGGAGTTTGAAATTTGTGAAGACTTTTATCATGAATCAGTGAAGGCGTGGCCGAATAAGGAAAAGTATTCCAGACTCTTCACTAATATTAAATTAAATGAAGATGACCAACTAAAAGTTATAAGCAAGAAAATTTCAAAGTCTATCTTAATTCACGATGTTAAGGAGTGCCGCGAAGAAAAAGTAGTAAACTATGTAGAGTATAACGATTTAAATTTCTCATATGCTGGTAACCCTAAAGATATACCGTCAATTGTAGAATATTTAAGGGCAAGTCAGTCCCAACTTACTTCTCCATCTAGACAAGTCTTAACTGAGAGTGGCAGACTAACTTTCATATTAGATTCTGAAATAGTAGCCTCCATTTTCCATTACGTTCTTAGGAATTTTTTAAATGGTAACTCACCTAAGTTGAAATTAAATGAAAAAATATCAAGTGAAATTACAATTTATGATAATCCATTAAATTCATTCTCCTCATCCTTTTCAGTCTTTGATGATGAGGGAGTAAAAACAAAGAAGAAAGAGATTATTGGAGATGGGATAATTACAAATTATTTAGGAACACTTACTTCAAAGTACGGTGAAGCAGGGAACGCACGAGGTATTTTACCAAAACCAGATTATTTCTCCTTAGAAGTAAAGCAAGGAGACTGGTCTCTTAATGAACTAATTGATGAAAGTAGAGGGGCGTACATTGCCATGGGTGTTAAGAAGTCGGAATTAATACGTAATAGTATTAGAATAACTCCGAGAAGTGTAGTTAAAATAGGCCAAGGACAAATATTCTTTAGGGAGATTGCAATTCCACTTCAAGAACTGGTTACAATTGATGCTGTTACTAGAGAGAATAGAGGGGTATTTATTGACGAGGAACATGGAGGTGTAACTCCATACGTAAGAATGAAGGTAAGAGCGATATTGTACTAAAGCAAGATATAATAAATGCATATGATAATATAGTGTATAGAAGAAAGCCTAATCCTTATGTCAAATTGATAAATGGAGATAAGATTATTGATGTAGGTTGTGGATCAGGTCAAAATTGTGACCAATTTAAGGGAAGACTAGTTATTTGCTTAGATCTTTCACTAAATCAATTAAATCAAGCTCGTAAAAAAGGATGTCAAAATTTAGTACAAGCAGATATGGAATATTTACCATTTAGAGATTCATCAGTTGATTCTCTAGCCTATATAGCGTCTCTTCATCATTTGAGAGATCCATCTCAAGCTTTAGGGGAAGCTCAAAGGGTGCTAAAAGATAAAGGTGAAATACTGGTTACTGTATGGTTAGTACAACTAAAGTTTTTCTTCTTAAGAAGATATATAATCAAGAGAAGTCTCATAAACGACAAAGAGGTTAGACGTTTCTATAGACTTTATTACCCTTGGGAATTAAAGCGAATAATGGAAAGCAAGGGTTTCGTTACAAAAATCTATAAGTTATATAGAGTAAATAGTTTATTGCCAAATAATTCCCTTTATTACGGTATCAAATCAACTGCTTAGACATATAAGGACCTTCTTTTACATAGCCTCTTTTAGCATAGTATTCTCGAGCACCTATTCCAGATAAAACAGAAATTTTCCGCATATCGAATTCCTCTCTCGCAATCTTTTCAGCTTCGCTTAATAACTTACTTCCATACCCCCTATGTTGGAAACCCAATTCATCCCAGCTTCCTATAGGTACTTCTATCCCGTATACGTGAAGTTCTCTTACTATGGCCGTCTTTCCATCTATCTCTTTTCTATGAGCCTTATTTGATGTTATTCTTAATCGTAAATAACCTATTAAAATCTCTTTTTCATCCTCAAAAGATAGGAAAATTTCAGTACCTTCACTTGCTTCATAAACTTCCTTGTAAAGATGAATTTTAGTATGATCTGGTAATAATCCCCTATGTTGCCACATCATCCCAACTTCCCTAAATCTAATTTCATTAATCTTAATTCCTTTCTCCAAGACCTTTTTCTCTACCAATTCTCTTAAGTTTCCCTTTTTGTTACCATCTAAGATTACATTAGCAGGAATATCTCTTTGTATTCTCATCACTCTAACCCATTTAGGAATATATCTATACATTTCAGATATTAATTCAATTAAAGTCTCCGTACCATAAGGCTTATATAATCCCCTTCTCCATAAATTCGCTAACGGCGCAGTTTCAACTACTAAGGTAGGATATATTTTCAACATATCCGGCCTAAAATTAGGATCAGAAAATATTGTCTTAAATGCCTCCAGATCCTTATCAAGATCTGATTTAGGAAGACCAAGCATTACATGATAGACCACTTTGAACCCTGAATCCTTCAGTATTCTAGTAGATTCTATGGAATCTTTTACGGTATGACCCCTATTGGTGAACTTTAAAATGTCATCGTATACAGTTTGCACTCCTAATTCAACTTTGGTTGCACCTAATCTTAGCATTTGATCTGCGTGCCACTCCTTAGCCCAATCCGGTTTCGTTTCAATCGTCATTCCTACACAACGTACTTCTGCCTTTTCGTTTTTCACTTGTGCATCTTCTAAATATACAAAAGAAGGTTTATCATAACTAGGAAATCTATTCATAGCCTCTAAGGCATAGGTCACAAACCAATCTTGATAATCTATGGGTAATGATAGGAAAGTACCACCCATTATTATTAACTCTACTTTACTTGGAGTATGTCCATTCTCAACATATTGTCTTAATCTTGACTGTACTTGATGGAATGGATCATAATCGTTTTCTATTGCCCTCATTAAAGTGGGTTCTCTACCATAGTAGCTTTGGGGGGTATCCACATCTACTCCTCCGGGACAGAATACACACTTTCCATGCGGACAAGAATGCGGGTGAGTCATTATCGATACTATCGTAACGCCAGAAAGCATTCTAGTTGGTTTCCTTATTACTTGCATTAAACTATACTACTCTTTATTCATATTTAGGACTTACTGTGTTAAAACTTTAATATTTCCAGTAAGGTTATAACTTATGAGAAAAGCAGTAATATTTGACCTAGATGGCACTTTAGCGAATACGGATGAAGTTCACAAATTAGCTTGGGAAATTGCTTTACGAAAACTGGGATATGACGTTAAAGTGGATATTAGATATTTGCTTGGTAGGAAAACGATAGACATAGCAAAGATTTTGATTGGGGAGAGTCATGCGGAAAAATTGGCTTCTGTAAAAACCGAAATTTATAACGAATTAGTGAAAACTTTGGCAAAACCTAAACCTTGCGTAATGGAGCTAATAAATCGTTTGAGAGATGTGGAAATACCTATTGCAGTGGTAACCTCGTCGATGCGTAACTCTGCTGTTCAAGTTTTAAAGGTAATTAATGTAGAACCAGATGTGCTAATTGCAGGGGATGATGTTAAACTAGGAAAGCCTAATCCTATGCCGGTAATAGAGGCAATTAAAAGATTAAATGTAGATCCTAATGAAAGCGTAGGAGTAGGAGATACAATCTATGATGTAATGGCATACTATTCAGCTGGAATAAGGGAGATTATAGTGGTAAGGAGTAGTGTTCCTCTAAATGTAGAAGAGGCAAGAAAGTACGATGCAAAGATATTGGATTCATTATGTGAAATATCGGATTGGTTTGAATTATTTTAATACTATCTAACCTCCCACTCGAATGAAAACAAAGTTTTTAATCTCACAATACGACTTTTCTTATAAGGATGGGAAAATGTTAACAAACCCTTACGATTGGATCATAATACTAGTAGTAATTGCTGTACTATTCTTTGGAGCATCCAAAATACCAGAACTATTTAGATCGATGGGGAGAGCTGTTGGAGAGTTCAAGAAGGGTAGAGTAGAGGCCGAAATGGAGTTGCAGCAAATGCAAGCACAAAACCTTCAACAACCGTTAGTTCAACAACAGCAACCTAATGTTCAAGACCTAGAGAAACAAATAGCCGAATTACAGAAACAGTTAGAGGAGTTAAAGAAATCTAAGCAGAATCAATAAAATAATAAATACTTTTTTTACTTAGGTGAGATAGGAATGATTAGCAACTTAAGTGACTTTTTAGTAGTGGTAGTTGTGTTTATACTGTTGATGGCCGGAGATAAAAATGCTGGAAATACCGCTAAGTCAATAGGGAGGTTTTTAGGTGAAATAAGGAAAAGACAAAACGAATTCAAGAACGAGTTAATGAGGGAATTGAATAGTGTAGAGGCTACTAATAACACTCCTTTTACTGGGTCTAATTTCAAATACGTAAAGGTTACAAATCAAGAAAGAGTTAAAGAATTAGAGGCTCAAATAAAACGATTACAAGAGGAATTGGAGAGGCTGAAAGCTAGTGACGGAAAGAACTAGAGAGGTTGAAAAGCTTGAAGAAAGACCTTTAATAGAACATTTGAGAGAATTGGCGTACAGATTAAGGAGAATTTTAATTGCTCTCGCAATAACTTTTATGATATATTTCATGCTGGGTTTAGAATTAGTTAGAGTATATTTACCTTATCCATTCTTTGGTCTTAAATACGTTTTAGCGGAAGTTCCCGTTTTATACCCATCTCTATTTGATAGTATATCTGTACAACTGACACAGCTTTTCATATATAATGAGCTACCTAAAGGCGTGAAATTGATAATCATAAATTTGTTCGATCCACTTTTCGCATCCTTTTATATTTCCCTGTATCTGGCAATATTTACTACAATCCCTATCATTGTAAGGGAAATTTGGGCATTTGTAGCTCCGGGATTATATGAACATGAGAAGAAACTTTTCAAGAGTATAATATTTCCTGCCTTTTTATTGTTTGCCTTAGGTTCTGCCTTTGCTTACTTTCTTCTTATTCCCTTAATGTTAAGAATAATACTCTTATATGCTACTGCTTTAGGTTCTGCAGTGGAGCCAACTTTAGGCCTAAGGTCCTTTGTAAGTACAGTAATGACATTGCTAATTGCTACTGGATTGTCTTTTGAACTACCCTTAATAATGGGCGGCTTAACGGGCGTTGGAGTTGTAAAGTCAATTACGTGGCTTAAAAATTGGAGATGGGGAGTTCTAGTATCCTTTATTATCGCATGGATAATTTCACCAGGTACAACTGGAGGTATAATAGAAACAGTAATAGGAATAACCTTATCTACCCTATATTTTATTGGTGCATTAATAAGTAAGTTTATGGAAAAGGGTAGGAAGAAAGAATCCCAGAAACCTTTGGAAAGAATTTAGAAAAATTACGTGATTCGGTTTATGAAGTTTTAACCATACGACTAAGGCAGCCGATAGAATAAACTTCAATTTAATATTTTCTTATTCTAACTGAGCCAAAAAATTTATAGTTTGGATAGTCTATCCAGACATTATGCCAAGCGTAAAAGCGATTGGTACGATAGTAGCTATAATTATAGTAGTGAGTGTAATTTCCGTCTACTATTATTACAAGAGTTCTTCTACATTACAACCGGCTACTGTTAACAATAATCTTAGAATTGTATCATTAGCACCTAGTGATACACAAATTCTAATAAGTTTAGGCTTAGGTAAATATATAGTGGGAACTGATTACTATTCATACCAGTTATTGCAATCTCTTAACCTCACAAAGGATATACCATCTAATATTACAGTGTTTTCTCAAATATCTCCTCCAAATATTTCTGGCCTGCTACTATTACATCCAACGGTTATTGTAATTGAAAAAGGGCTTATAGGAAGTTACATAGAGCAAATGAAAGAAGCTGGACTTAACGTCTTAATTACGAATAATGATTTTGCAAGTACCTATTCCCAGATAGAAAATTGTATATTAAAAGTAGGAGAGTATTTTAATGTAACTAGTAAAGCTCAACAGTTAATAGATTGGATGAATCAGAAAATAAGCGATTTCTCTAATGTAGGAAATGTAAGCGTAGCTTATTTATTATGGATATGCCCAGATTTAAGTTTCTACACCGCTGGCGGGAACGTTTTTATAAATAGCATAATTGTTCAAGCGGGCGGTATTAACGTTTTTGCGAACTACTCTGGCTATCCATTATTAACCCCGTCACCACTATTGATAATAAAACCCTCTGTCGTAATTGCGCAGGAAGTATATAATTTAACTTACACCAACTACTTAATTTCCCAATATAAGGGAATAAATAGTAGTAATGTCTATATAATAGGAAATCTAGCAACTAACCTATTAAATGAACCAGGACCACTTTCGGTGTATTCCATACAAGTTATTAAACTCATAATTGAGGGAAAGGCGCCACATTTCATTTCAGACAATTGGGTGATAAACAATCTTAATGTAACTCTGCCGGTGTTTTAGATGGTTCGTTTAAGTGGTATTTTTTTAATTATAGGATTTATTATTTCGTTTTTGCTTGGGTTACTCTACGGTGATGTTACTATACCGATTAGCGAGATTTTCCATCCTAGCGGAGTTTACGCTTATATATTGCTTAACATAAGATTACCTACCTTAACTGTGGCAATTCTCATAGGTGCAATCTTATCCACATCTGGGGCAGTTCTTCAGATGTTATTGAGAAATCCACTCGTAGATCCCTATATAAGTGGGACAGCATCTGGTGGGGCTTTTGGGGCAGTTCTTACGTATTTACTGCTGATGCTTAATTTGCCCTTTTCATGGATAATATACTTCCAACCTTTGGTAGCATTCTTCACTGCAACGCTAGCAACCTTGATAACCATAATGATTGGAAAGAAATCAGGATATCTTGGTCTTGTGATTGGTGGTGTTTTAGTCTCGTTCATTTTCTCATCTCTGGTAACGGTCATATTATCAGTAATGAGCGCTAAATATCCTCAAATACCCCCACTTACCTTTTGGCTCTTGGGAGATATTAGCGTAGTTGGCTGGTTTAATGCCATAATATTATCATTATTTGCCATTCTCTTACTTTACTTTAGCCTATCAAATTCTAGATTGATAGACTTACTATCAATAAGTGATGAGATTAGTTATTCTCAAGGGGTAAATCCTAATAAGCAGAGAGTCTTCTGGCTATTATTCATAAGTCTTGTAGTAGCTTACTGTGTTTCAATAGCCGGTATTATAGGATTTTTAGGCATAATAGTTCCACATATTATTAGGAGATTAATTGGAGGAAACACAAGCCAGCTAGTGATGTATTCCTCACTATTAGGTTCAACAATCTTAATTCTAAGTAACATTTTATCTCATGGTATATTTGGTTATTTTATTCCTCTAACTGCGCTTCTTTCAATCATGGGAGCTCCAATAATGATATTCGCGTTGGTGAGAAAAGATGTTAACGTTGAGGAATATTAGTGTAAGATTAGGAGGCAAATTAATTTTGTCAAGCATTTCTTTTAGTGCAGTAAAAGGTATTAATGTGATTTTAGGACCAAATGGAAGTGGTAAGACTACGCTACTAAGAGCGATAATTGGGATGATAAAGTATGATGGTGAAATAAGAGTCGATGGTGAAATATCATACGTTCCAGCTGAGTTTTTCTCTCCTAGTATGAAAGTTCTAGATGTATTAAAAGCAGGTAGAAAAAGGGCTAATTATGAATCATATATAAAGGAGTTAAATGTGGAGAAGTTTCTTGAGAGTGATTTCTCCACCTTAAGCTCTGGTGAAAGAAAACTAATCTTAGTAACAAAGGCTCTAGCTGAGGGAGACAATGTAATAATGGATGAACCTCTTTCAAATCTTGACATTAAAAATAAATTCTTTGTGATTAAAAATAAATTCTTTGTGATGAATATTTTAAAGAAGTTTAACCATAAGACCGTTCTGATTACTTCTCATGAGCTAGAAACTTTAAGGTATGCTGATAAAGCTATCGTGATCAATAAAGGAAAATTGGAATATGATGGAGGAGTTAGCGATCTTTCTGACGATCTACTTTCCAACGTATATGGTATAAAGTTCAAAAAAATACAAGTTGACGGTAAAACATTCTTTAATGTTACGGGATAATAAGCGTTTAAAGGGAGGCAGAGTAATTTGTATTTGTAGTTAAAGCTTATGTTTCGATTAGATCACGATGTAGTTAAGTTTTCATTAGGTTGCAAATTTTTATAACTTAACTATGTTTTCATCAAAGAAATTAATTAAATCTAACTTATCCTACCTATAACGTATTTTTCAGTTAACTCGTTTTTTGGCGAGGTAAATATTTCATTAGAAGATCCCCATTCTACTAATTCTCCATTGTATAAGAAGGCTACATAATCAGCAACTCTTGCGACTTGCTGAGGATTATGTGACACAATAACTATAGCTATTTCATTTTTTAGCTCCGTTATTAATTTCTCGATAGCTTGAGAATTAACTATATCAATCATAGATCTAGGCTCGTCCATTAAAAGTACTTTTGGCTTAAGCGCAAGTGCTCTGGCTATTGTTAATCTTTGTTGTTGTCCACCTGAGAGTTGAGAAGCTGGACTATTTAGCCTATCATATACTTCTTTCCATAGCCCTACCTTTCTTAAGCACTCCTCCACTATTTTCTTTATTTCCCTTTTCTCTTTGATCCCGTGTGACTTTAGCGGATATGCTATGTTATCATAAATGCTAAGATGTGGAAATGGATTAGGCTGTTGAAATACCATTCCTACTTCTTTTCTAAGTTTTATAGCATCTATTTGAAAGATATCTTTGCCAAAATATAGAACCTTTCCATCAACCTTTATTTTACTATCATAGATCTCTATTAATCTATTCAAAACTTTTAATAATGTTGACTTTCCAGAACCTGAAGGCCCCATTATACCAAATATTGAATTATAGGTATTTTAATAGTGATATCTTTCAGTATAGCTTTATCGTTTATATATAAATATAGTCTAGATATGTTAAATACGTCCTCTGCGCTTTTTCCAGCTTCCATTACGTTCTACTCATACTTCTATTTTTAATATATAAAAAGATAATCTATATAATCTATATATTCTACTATATCTTATTGAGAATACTATATATTATATACAATATGTTTATAATCCTACTTCTAGTAGTTAATCTCAAGATAGGTCATGAAAGGGTTTTCAACTTTGGCAGTTGTGATAATATTAATAATAGTTGTTATTGCAGTGGCAGGGATTTTTTCGTGATAAATTCCCAAGGTGGTCATAGCACTACAACTACTTCAACAAGTTCATCTTTTTCTACTTCGTCACAAGCTTCATCATCTCAAACTACAGCCTCATCACATTTTAACAGTGATATTTTTCAGTATAGCTTTATCGTCTATATATAAATATAGTCTAGATATGTTAAATACGTCCTCTGCGCTTTTTCCAGCTTCCATTGCGTTCTACTCATACTTCTGTTTTTGATATATAAAAAGATAATCTATATAATCTATATATACTACTATATCCTATTAAGAATACTATATTTTATATACAATATGTTTATAATCCTACTCTAATAGTTAATCTCAAGATAGGTCATGAAAGGGTTTTCAACTTTGGCAGCTGTGATAATATTAATAATAGTTGTTATTGCAGTGGCAGGGATTTTTTTCGTGATATATTCCCAAGGTGGTCATAGCACTACAACTACTTCAACAAGTTCATCTTTTTCTACTTCGTCACAAGCTTCATCATCTCAAACTACAGCCTCATCACAAATTTCGGCAAGTATTATAGCTGGTGGTTCTACTTTTGTTAATCCATTAATGCAAGTGTGGATTAAAGATTTCCAGTCAAATTATAATGGAATTCAAGTAACTTATAGTGCAGTGGGTAGTGGAGCAGGAGTGAATAATTTCTTACAAGGTGCCTATGACATAGGAGCTACAGATGTTCCTCCGCCCAGTAATTTGTATCAGCAATTAACTCAAAAATATGGTGAAGTTCTCACAATCCCTGATGTTGTAGGTGCAGTGGATATAATATACAATATTCCAAGCTTTTCTGGTACCTTGAACTTAACAGCTGATGTTTTAGCAAAGATATACTTAGGGCAAATTCAATATTGGGATGATCCAGCAATAAAAGCATTAAATCCCCACTTTAATTTCACTCATCAAAAAATAATAGCAGTTCATAGAAGTGATGGAAGCGGCACTACCTTTATCTTTACATATTGGCTTTACACCTCATCTCAATCTTGGAGGAGTTCAAATGTTAGTTATGGTTATACCGTTAACTGGCCGGTAGATAAACTTGGAAACGGATTAGCAGGTAAGGGAAATGATGGAGTTACAGCGTATGTATATCAAAATCCTTATTCAATAGGCTATGTTGAGGCACAGTACGCAATATCGAATAATTTAACTCCAGCGGCCGTATTAAATCCATCCACAGGCGAGTATGTTTTACCAACTCAAGCTTCAATTGAGACCGCAGTTCAAAACGCTAATTTATCTTCGCTTCCTTCTTCATTGACAGTAGATATGTCTCGATATCTTTCAGTCTTCTTAAACGTTAAAGCACATAACGCTTATCCTATAGTGTCGTTTTCATGGCTAGTTATTAAGGTAAATTATACCGATAAGTCTAAGGCAGAAGCGATTTACTTATTTTTGAAGTATATTGTAACTACTGGACAGACTGAATTACCATCGGGGTATATTGAATTACCATCAAATATTCAACAATTAATTCTACAAAATCTTAAGCTAATATCATATAATAATACGTCTGTTTATACCTTGGTGAGCTAAAAATGATAACAATTAAAAGAAAAAGAGAAAAAATTTTTTATTTTCTACTTATACCTTCATCTGTAGTAGTCTTTACTTTTATATTGATACTGAGTGTATTAGTGTATAATTCTATTCCTATTTTAGAGAAAGTTGGTCTTTCGATTTATACTAAAAATATATGGAATCCTATTTACGATCAGTATGGTGGTTTAGCAGCGATTTACGGTACGATAGTAACAAGTGTGTTAAGCGTAATGATATCTATCCCATTTGCTACTGCTTTTTCCATTTTTGTTAATGACATTTCTCCAAAAAAAGTTAAAAGTTTTCTAGTTAACCTTTCGGATCTTCTGGCGGCTTTTCCTACAGTGCTATATGGATTCTGGGGTCTTCTATCACTTGGCCCATTTTTATCTCGCACATTATTTACGTTTCTAAGCTCTCACGTTGGGCTTCACCAAACTACTAATGGACCTAGTATATTACTGGCCTCAATAATATTGGCAATTATGATAACACCTTTTGCATCTTCTCTCATAAGGGAAGTTTACTTTCAAGTTCCTAGGTCCTTTGAGGAAGCTGTGTATTCTCTAGGG
>Ga0208559_100083_pt1 | contig 32092 bp, 39 predicted proteins | sample BED_Mat_host_6_1_FD_187138 | JGI IMG/M metagenome (GOLD analysis project Ga0208559, IMG submission 187138) | Extremophilic microbial mat communities from Yellowstone National Park, USA - BED_Mat_host_6_15 (SPAdes) (version 2) | ecosystem: Environmental > Aquatic > Thermal springs > Hot (42-90C) >...
CGACGATGAAGTGTACTCGTTGAACACCTGGGTGAACACGGTGCCACTCGCGGTGGGGTAGAAGGCGTACAGCTCAACGCGGACACCGCTCACCGGATGCAGTTGGCGGTCCAAGAAGAGGAGGCTTATCCCCGTGTCGTGGTTATGGCTCACGATGAGGTAAGCCGAGAGGGAAACCAACATGACCACACCCAGGGCTAAACCCACCCTAACACCCCTCCGACCACGCGAGGTGCCACCCATAACCCTAACCCCCAAACATCCGGGTGAATATCATTTTCATCCATAAAATCTTAACGATATATATATAAACCTTATATATAACTCACGTTAAATGGATAACCAAGGGGTACCTTACACCCCTACAGCCCCACTAAAGCCACACAGGGAAATAAACACCCCAACACCAGCAGTCCGCACTATCTGACCAATACCTCTTACCAAAGCGAAAGCTTTAAGAGAAACATTTCCAGTATACTTGTGGGTACCCGCGGTGCTTAAAGCGGAGAATCCACGCCTGCTAACACCAAGGGGGGTCTCCGTAATCCAGAAGTGGGGGACCTGGTTTGGTGTCCCAAGTATGAAACCCCATCCTTTAGGATGGGGTAGTTCACAAATTACGTTGAGGCAGGGGACACGGCATGTTGGTAAATGACCAAAGGGGTGTTAACGCTCCCATTATAGCACTCGTCGCAGTGGTGATTGTGGTAGCGTTTGGAGTGGTCTATAGTGCTGCCTTTCAAAGGGGTTACTCGTATGGTTTCCACTCGGGCTTTAACAGTGGGGTTTCAGGGGAACTCTTCCATTTCGGCACGAGCATCCCTCTTACACCGGGTTCAGAGTTAAGCGTGGATTTAGACTACCTCAAGTTGGCCTTTGGGGCAACGAATGTTACTGTAAATCTTTATGGAGAGTTCAGCGTTCTGGGTGCTGGTGGGGCTCCAACTAATAATAGCGTGACTCTCTACGTTACTAGTGGAGGGCGGACACTCTATAGTACTGGTTATGTTTCTGATGCCACTGTGAACGCGAGCATCGTGTTAAACCTTGGTGATGGTAGCAGCGTGTATTTGATAGTTAAGGCAAACCCCTTCAATAATCAGGTTGTGAATGTATTTTGGAACAGTGATTTGAGGATGAATCTAAAGCCCCAGGAGTAGTGTGAATATTTATTATTTTACTGGCTCTCAGCGCTGGGTGTTAGATTCAATGGGTTGGGGCCCCAATAACTTTGTGATGGAGATTTTGTGTGTTAAGCTGTTCTAGGTTTGTCGTGGTTTGCCACGTGGGTGCTTGGCTTAACGTGGTGTTACGGTTCTCCGTGTAGGCTGGTGTGGGTGGCATTACATGGGGGATGGATTAGGACTTCTATAGTTTGGTGTAATGGTTTATGGGAATGCTTATTACATTGTAGTATGAATGCGCTGGTGTGTTGGATGAGTTTGTTGAGTTGGCCTCCTTTCTGCCACGTGTGGCTGCAAAGGTGCCTCATAAGGCCGCGATGGTGTGGCGGGGGGCCGTGACAACATACGCTGAACTAGACTCGGAGACATCCAAGCTAGCCAGCTCTCTTGAAGCGGCGGGTTTCGTGAGGGGTGAGAGGATTGGTGCCCTTATGGAGAATTCTCTGGAAATGGTTGGTGTGTGGCTGGCCACGCTGAGGGCTGGATGCGTGTTTGTACCCTTCAATACCGCTCTTAGGGGGGAGATGCTTGGCTACCAGCTTCATAACTCCGGGGTCCGGCTCCTCTTTGTGGACTCTAGCCTGCTTGGGAACCTAGAGGGGGTGCCTCTGGAGGGTGTTAGAGTGATTGTAAACAAAGTTGGGGAGGGGTTGATTGGTTTTGGTGTTGATGGAGACTCTACTCATGTTCCAGTGAGGGTTGAACGATCTGATCCAGCCGTGGTCCTGTATACTTCGGGCACCACTGGCTCCCCTAAGGGTGTAGTGTTACCCCACTATGCGTTCATTAACAGGGTTATGGAGATAGAGCGAATCGTTCACCTACGGGGTGACGACGTGCTCTTTAATTCGCTTCCACTCTACCACACGAGTGAGCAGGTGATGATGACGCTACCCGCCTTACTCAACGGCCTCACAGTGGTGCAGCAGGAGCGTTTCCACGCCTCCACTTTTTGGAGCCTAGCCGCCTCAAGTGGTGCTACGGTGTCCTTTCTCCTCAACCGCATGGTGAACATCCTCCTCAACACCAGAGACCGTTTCGAGAGGAACGCGCTACGTGTGGTGATGTGTGGTGGGGTTAGGAAGGACACGCTACAAATGTTTGAAGGCGTGTTCGGTGTGCGCCTGCTTGAGGGCTTCGGCATGACTGAGACCTGTGGGATAGCGTTATACAACACCCTCGACGAGGACAAGGAGGGCTCGGTTGGCAAAGCGCTCCCCTCGGTTGAGGCCAAGCTATCAGGCGGGGGGTCTGAGGGAGAGCTGATGCTGAGGCCCAAAATACCCAGCACAATGTTCACGGACTATCTGGGTGAGGATCCCATCCACTGGGAGCGTGGCGAGTGGTTCAACACGGGCGACATATTGAGCATTGATGCGGAGGGCTTCTACTATTATGTTGAGTTGAAAGGAAAAAGGATCTGATAAGGTCGCGGGGTGAAAACATCGCGCCCACCACTATTGAGTCTGCGGTGGAGGGGTTCCAGGTGTTGTTGAGTGCGCCGCGGTGGGTGTTCCAAGTGGCCTCGGCGACGAGGACATACTCGTCGCGATTAAATCAACAATGGAGGTGAAACCCTTGGAGCTCATGGCCTATCTGAGCCAGCGTTTACCATACTATATGCTCCCCAGATATCTCCTATTCGTGGATGAGATACCCAAGACTCCGACTCAGAAGCTCAGGAGGGAGGCGGTGCGCAGACTTGGTTTGAATGGGGCAATAGATGTCTCGGAACTAGGGTTCCACGTCAGACGTCCAAGCTAGGATGGTAGGTGTAATCCTCTTCTGGCTATTGTTGCGAGGGATAGCTCCTCTGAGAGTGGACCTATCCTGTAGTAGCGGATGTCTCGGAAGCACGCCTCTTCGAAGCCCTCTATATAGCCCTTGGCGCCCTTCACCTGCAACGCTACATCCGCAGCCTCATACGCACTGTGAGCCGAGTGGTAGAATGCGGCAGCCGAGTCCGCCGCGAAGCTCTGGGAGGCCGTTGACTGCTGCTTGGCCACACTATCCACTAGGGCTTGGGAGGCGAGTAGCTCTGTGTGTGCACGCGCCAACGGGAACTGTACACCCTGGTTAGCACCTATGGGTCTTCCGAAGACCACGCGCATCCTGGCGTACCCACAAGCCTCCTCGAGCAGCCTAGCTGAGACACCGTTGAGCATCGCTGCGAGCGCCACCCTGTCCAATGCGAACGTCTCAGAGAGGTATCCCCAAGCTTCATGCTCCACGCCTAGTAGTGCCTTGGAGTCAACCGTTGCATCAATCCCCACTGAGTATAGGGTTAGGAAGTCTAGACCCATCTTATGTGTCTCGGTTTACGTGTTAGTATAGGCATACATTTCCACCAAGTAGGGTAGAACCGACGCGCTCGCTGGTAGTTGATACGGTAGCAGCTTGTTAATTTGCTTGGAGAATGTTGAACCAGAGTTTGTTACGTACACAGTTATTGGTGTTTGAGAGAATACTGCAAGCGCCACAATAGAGCCTGACGAAACAGTCCTTTCTATTGGTACCTCAAATGTGCCGCCATAGACAAAACTCGAGGAGTTATCGTTACCTATGGGGGGTGGGATCTTGTAGGTTTCTTGGTTTAAGAGGGTTCCGTTCACGTAGACTGCGAGGGTTATGTTAGAGTTATAGTTCTGTGGTAGAATGACGATGGCGATTTCGGCACCCACTAGAATCGTGGTATTACTCAAGGTGTATGTTTCCCATACGAGTGTGTCCGCTGGGAGCACTTGGGTTGAACTGTTGTGGGGGTTTGGCAGGACTCCGAGAACCACCCGCTGCGGGACCACCGACACAAGCGACTGGGTCGTCTGGGTGCTCGTAGAAGCAACACCACCCCTATTAGGCGTGTTAGGGTGAAGAAGTAGTGTGAAGGATATAATCACACCTACGAGTATGATTACAACAAAAATGGATGATGTAATGATCAGCGTTTTATGAGACATAACACCTATCTAATATTATCCCTGATTCTATATATATCGGTGCGGAGGATAGGTTATGCAGGCGATCACCAAAAAACCGGGGGTAGACTCACATGTGTCCTTTGTGATATCCCCTCTTTCCAAACGTGGGGCTACTAGTTGTTGAGCCTTAATGTGACCTTTAATCCCGGAGGGTTAGCTGGACTCCTTAAAACTCCCTCTAGGGAGTCGGCGTATACTCCTCTCTTTGTTTCTTTGTTAATACTCATGGATATGAACTGTGGTGTGTTGGTACATTGAATCAACTGGATATTAGCTAAGCGTGGTGGGTTTACCACTGTTCTTGGGGTTAATCGTGCCCGAGCACATGCACCTGAATTCACTGTATGGCTACGGCTAGTTGGTGAGCGCTTTCAGGGTGACTAGTGGAGTGTGTCTTAGGTTTAGGGAGTAATAGGTGGATAGTGTTGAGATTAGGGGATAGTGAGCTTGGTATCCAAGCTTGGGAAAGTGTTAACTGGAGACTAACGGTTGACGGGTATTCCGTGCTATCCTGATATCTACAGGGTGGTATGGTTCTATCTGTGTTGTGGTGTGGCTTAGTTCTCCCAGCTCTCCTAGTTCATCCCATAACCGTATTCGTAGCAGGTTTATGTGGTGGGTGTTTCGGGCTTTAATTATGGTTTGTGGGCTTAACGCTTAATTGCGGTTACCCTTTGATTGGTTTTGGTGGTGGGCTGTGAGGGTCGCTGGTTTAATGTCTGGTACATCGCTTGACGGCTTGAGTGTGGCGTATGTTGATGTTGAGAGTGTTGAGCCTTTTAAAGCTAGCTTCATAGATGGGAGAACTTTTGCTTACCCAGAGGATTTAAGGGGGCGCCTGCTCAGTATAGCTGAGGGTGGGAGTGTTAGTGCGAGGGATATCGCCTATGCTCAGCGGGACCTGGGTGTTTTCGCCAAGGAGTGTCTGAAGAGTTTGAAGGGGGAGGGGTGGGGTACACCCGAACTTGTGGGCTTTCACGGTCAGACTGTTTACCATGAAGGTAGGGTGGTGACGCTGCAGCTGGGTGACCCATCCCATATATATGTGGAGTTCGGCTGCCCGGTTGTCTCGGATTTCAGAAGCGCTGATATAGCAGCGGGTGGGGAGGGTGCACCCCTAGTACCATTGGTTGACTATCTAAAGTACAGAGACAAGGAGCATTCTAGAGTGGTGCTCAACATTGGGGGAATAGCAAACATAACATACCTGCCACGCGGCCGCGGCCTCGAGGATGTGGTCGCATTCGACACTGGTCCAGGGGTTATGCTTGTCGATCGGGCTGTTAACCTCTTTGTGGATAGCCGTCTAAGGTATGATGTCGACGCCAAGATAGCTAGGAGGGGTAGGGTGTCAGCTGAGTTGTTCAACTACATTTTAGAGGTGATGACTACAGGTTGAGGGGGTACCCTAAGAGCACGGGTAGGGAAAGGTACGGCGGGGAGTTTCTGCTCAAAATATGGAGCAACGCTAAACGGCTGGGTTTGGCCCCTGAGGACTTGGTTGCCACTCTCTCGGAGTACACAGTATTCATGATAGAGTACCACTTGGGTCAAGTCGCATCCCGCTTCGGCCTCGATGAGATAATCGCGGGTGGTGGGGGTACTAGGAACCCCTATATTATGGGTAGACTTAAAGCCAACAGGCTGGGAGTGAAGGTTAGCACACACGAGGATTACGGTGTCCCAAGGGATTACTGGGAGTGCTACGCGTTCGCCGTGTTAGCATACCTCACACGCTCCGGCTACGCTGGGAACATCCCCAGCGTGACGGGCGCCGATAAGAGGGTTGTGCTAGGACGCATTAACCCACCATTAAGATGTGGATTCAAGTGACGAATCCAAGACGTTTTTCGAAACTCAAAAAAAACATGTGTGGCGAAATAAGTGTGATGTCTTATAAGAACGCTGTAATACTGATGGCTTACGGTGGCGCGGAGAGTGTTGATGAGATAACCGCGTATCTGAGGCATATAAGGGCGCACTATTCTAGGATGACTGGCGGCGGTGAGCCCACAAGGGAGGAAGTAGAGGACCTAGCAAGGCGTTATCGGGCTATAGGCGGGTACTCCCCACTACTTAGGATTGTGAGGTCGCTAAGCCAGAAGCTTGAGACTCACCTAAACGAGCAGGGTTACCAGCTCAGGGTTTACTACGGAATGAAGCACTCCAAGCCTTTCATCCCGGAGGTTTTCGAAGCAGTGATTAACGACGGAGTGGAGAATCTTCTTGGCATAGTTCTCGCCCCACACTATTCAACAATGAGTGTACGCGGATACCACGAGGCATTGGTGGAAGCCAACAAAACACATGGCGGAAGAGTTCACCTAATATTGGTGGATAGCTGGCACCTGAACCCAACGTACATAGACAGGCTGGCACGCAGAATCGAACAAACACGGGAGACCAAGTTTAACGCATCCAGAAAAGTTTTCTACCTATTCACAGCCCACAGCCTCCCCGAAAAAATCACTGAATGGGGTGACCCATACCCAGCACAGCTCCACCAGACCGTTGAGGCACTAGCCTCCAAGCTAAACCTTAAGGCGGGTGAGTATGGGTTCGCATATCAAAGCGCAAGCAGCCACGGTGAACCCTGGCTTGGCCCAAGCGTTGAGGAAAAACTCGAGCAACTCAGAGCTCAAGATTGGAGGAACGTGCTGGTGGCACCCATAGGCTTCGTAAGCGACCACCTAGAAATACTCTACGACATCGACATAGAACTCACGCAGAAGGCCTCCGAGCTAGGCTTAACACTTGAGAGGATAGAGTCATTCAACGACTCAGACGACTTCGTCGAGGTCCTCGCATCCGTAATCGCGGAGTCGGGTTTCAAAGCACAGCTAAAACATCAGAGTGTAGCTTAGCCTCCATACAAAGAGGCAGTGGGGGCTTGTAAAACACCCACAAAAGGGGTTTGACCAGCCACACGCAATGAGATATGGATGACCATAGAAACTTGGGTGCTGTTTTACCCATAGACAAAACCAGCTGACCAAGGTGGTTCCACAGAGTTATGACCAATGTTTGAGGGATTCACTCCAGGTTCTCAGGGAATTTTATGCTGAGATTCCACTCGCGTAGTTGGTAGTCTATTAGCCCCGCTTGATAATAGGGGTCACCCCTCGCAAGCTCCTCTGCCTCCGTGAGGGAGTTCACACGCCAGATAATCAACGCGCCCTTGGCGTCCGCGAATCGACCCGACAGTGCAAGCTTACCCCTAGCACCCACAGACCTAAGATACGAGATGTGCTCCTCCCTCTTTTCAGCGCTTGGAAGACTTCTATATGTGGTGAGTTCACACACAAGCATGCCAGCTATAACACACAGTTAAAAATAACCCTTGCCACCGCGAACTCGTCCGATTAGAACTATTATGTGGACAGGGCACCCATCCACTTCAAATAGACGACTTGAAAGTACATTTGAGCTTCCGACACAAAACTCTGAACCCAGAGGCTGGATAATGGTTCACCACCGTTACTGCACCCATATGTATACTTTGGAAACAAGTGTTAGGAGCCCTCTCGAGCCGGCTTATGCTTGGTTAACCTAGACTTACCTCTTGGTGGGGGCGATTAGCACACGTCTGTTTACTAGTTGTAGTTGATACACTTTGGGTAGGTGTGGTTGGATGTGGCTAATCACGAGGAACTCGGGGTTGGGTCCTAGGGCGAGTTGCCTTCTCCACACACTGGCAGCTAAACCACTGATCACGGAATCAATGTCTCCATAGAAGTCATCATAGCTTGTACCTCTAGGTTTTGAGAGCCAGCATGTGTTTGAGGCATTTATAAGCGTTGGGTCACCCTTTATATGAGCCAGTATTGTGCCTTTACCGTTAACCGACATTCGAGCCACACTGTCGTGGAGCCCTCTTATGATGCGGTCACTGATGAGTGAGTTTATCTCCTCTAAGACGCCCAGACCAGCCACTAGATACCAGTCCTCATAGCCCTCCCCAGTAATCCAGGGTACACCGCTGACCTTAAACGTGAACGAGCCTAGGAAGCCCTTAATGCCCAGAGCTGAAAGCCGAGTGTGAAAAGAGGCTAAACCCTCCTCGTATAGCTGAGCCGAGTATGCGTCGTCCCTTTGATGCCAAAACACGTAAGCAAACACAGAACAATGACGAATAAGCGAAAATAACGCTTTCTATGATTAACATGGATGGTGAGGTGGTGAGGCTTCTTATTCCGAGGTTTACCGATTCTTTGTGGGTATTATTGATGGCTTGGCTAACAGCGCTGACCACAGGGTTGACCCCTTCGAAATGTTGAGCGTCCTACTCGAGCACCCCCCATATTATGGACAACTCAGACACCGCTAGGTGGTGGGTCTCCAAGGCATACATATCGCTAAAACTAAGTTACTAGCCAAGCAAACACCCTTACGTTTTCCGGTAGAGTAGACTATGATAAGTCAAACACTTACTGGGTCTGGAAAACAGAATTTCACTATAAATTATAAGAATCTTCTGTATTATTATTAGTTGTGATAGGGAATGCCACTGACTGATTTGGCGGCTTTCCTCACCTGTTGTAGTGAGTGCGACTGCTGTGGGACGGCTACAGGCGCAGCAATATGCGGCACCTTTGCCGCAGGTGTAAGCGCAGCGACAGGCGACCCTATAATCATAGGAACAAATAACAGGTGAGAAAAATTACGGAGAAAACACCTTTCCTCAATTTTTTATCCCAACAAATCAAGAACTATAAAACTATTCCGTTAACAAACGGGATAGAAACATCCTTTGAAATATCGTTGAACGGTAGAGAGTATTTGGGTAGAGAGGTTTCTATCGATATGTATGATTTAAACATAGACTTTGGATGGATACTACCAATTCACGCTTTAGATGACACCTCGAAGATTTTTCTACATACTTACAAGACACTAACAATAAATAGCGACGGCTCGCTTGGGAGGGATGTAACAGCAGTGTTAATGTACAAAAAACAGGGATTAGTTATTAGCAGAGGCAACGTGTTGGTTAGGACAAAAAGGGTTGATTCACTCGATGATGCATTCAACCTCATAAGCGATGTTAAAGCCGGTAAGAAGGATTTCGTTATTCATAACAGCATCATGCCAGTTTTTGTAAGAGAGGATTAAGATTTGAGTAGCCAGTTCACTATGCCTTTATTGTACGCATTCATTAAGCGTCGATTCAGAGTTGTATTAACACAGAAATCTTTCTTCATATTCCAGTTAGCCCAACCCTTAATCTGGTTGCTAACATACGGCCTCTCAATCAATAACGCTCTGAGCAAAGCATTTGAAGAGATATTGGGTACAAACTTCTTGGCGTTCGAAGCACTAGGTCTTCCCATGCTCTTTAGCATATCGTTTCCACTAGCTAACTCCCTTAATATGTCTTTAGAGTTTAGTTTAGGGTCCCCACGAATCATTCGTCTGCTTAGTTCACACGACTGGAGAGCCTCTTTCATATTAGCGGACGTAGCCGTATATGCTATCCTCTCCTTACTGGCTCTATTCGAACTGTTAGTGATTTCGTTTCCTTTCGGTTTTCCCTATAGTTTTTCACTTATCGGCGTTCTAAGCGTTGTACTCGTTATCTTTTTATCAGTTTTATTCACTTACAGCCTCGCTATAGTGCTTTCTAAGGTTTTACTTAGTGTATCCTCATACGTTTCGTTGTTGTTGCTACCATTCTTTCTTTTCTCTGGGATATACTATCCCGTAATGTATCTCCCTCGACTAGAGCTCTTAATAAGTGCCGTAATACCCTATTCTCACGCAATAGCGATTATAAGATATTTTTTATTGGGCTATAAGGCCTCTCAGCTGGGAGCGATATGGTCTGGCTTGTTTAACCCCATAACCCAGATAGCACTCTCCTTAACGTATCTAATACTATTCTCCTTCATTCTATTAGTTCTCGCATCGCGGCTCTTGGATAAATTGGGCACATGGGAGGTGCTATTTTAAATGGCGATAGAAGCACGGGAATTATCGAAGTCTTTCAGAATAAAAAGTAAGCTACCTATACCAATGAGCCGTTCTTCCAAAAAAGCTGGTCAAGAGGGTGTGTCTATAGAACGGAAAGTCTTCGATCGAATATCCTTTACCCTAGATAATGGGATATCATGCGTCGTGGGTCCAAACGGGTCGGGTAAGACAACACTCATAAGAGTGTTGTCCACGGATATTCCACCAGATAGCGGATCATGCACTGTGATGAGTTATGATTTGGTGAAAGAGAAGAACCGTGTCAGGAGCATAATATCAACTATGTTTCAGGGTGGCTCATACTTTTTCGATAACCAACTTACCGTTGGCGAAAACATAGCTTTCTTAAGCGAGGTGTTAGAGCTCGATAAGGGAAAAATAAGAGAGCTTATGGAAGTGATGGGGGTGAATGATTATATTGGCTTCAAATTCGGTTTTCTAAGCCATGGGAACAAAAAGAAGATGGCTTTAATTAGAGCTATTGCGCTAGATAGACCCGTTCTACTTCTCGATGAGCCAACCTCAGATTTAGACTTTGCCGCCCGTATGGCCGTTAGGAAAATATTGCAGGATATTGGTGAAAAGAAAACAATTCTCATAACAACCCACGAAATAGAAGACATTGAACTCTGTAAGAAACTACTAATATTATATGATGCCTCACTGAAAGAATATGATAGAGAGAGTATTCTTAAACTTGCAAACAACTTTAAAGTTATAAGTATTGAGAAACCAAACGACAACTTAGGGTTAGAAGGGTACATGTTGTTGAGTAAAAGTAGGGAACAAATAAGAATCTTAGTTAGTAATCAAGAGGTTGAAGAACTGATTCGAAAGCTACAAGGGTATACACAGCTTGTTGTTGGCAAACCAAATATTTCAGATATAGTAATATATTTAAGCAGACTAAACAATCGTTCAAATTGGTGATGCGGTGACTGAGAAGTACGATGAATTCCTTGACTACCTTGAAAAGCGGTTAACCACCCGCTTATTCACAGTAATAGCTGTCTTTGCAGTAATAATTGTAGCTTCAAGCTTTATCATATTGGTTTATAGAGTCCACAGCCCAGAGATTCTAGGCGTAATACCAGTTTTAGTTTTCGGTTATTTGATAAACAGGTATAACATCAGGCTCGCACGGCTGGCACAGCTAAGAAGAAACTGGGTGGATATTTCCCCATACTATAAGAAGGCTTTTTTGTCAATTATTATTGGAACGGACACAGGTGTAGCTCTCTACTTCTACTTTCACGGCTTAAACCTAGCCAGACTTTTGCTAGCTGTCTCCCTAACTTTTGTAGGGTTTTTAGCTATTCGAACACCACTTTACTTTAAGTTTAGGAACAGAAAGATCATTGTTTCAGCCGTTTTGACCATGATAATACTCCTTTTGGTTTTCTTGGGTAACTCGTCATGAGTGAAAGGGTAAAGATTAGATTATACATTTTATTGACGCTTTATGTCTATAGAGAGCTAAGTTTTATGGGGATCTATAAAATCCTAAATGGGAGATTTAAGCTTACCAAAGGACGTTTGGATTATCATTTGAAACAGCTTTGCCAAGAAGGTTTGCTCACTTACCGTAAAAGCTTCCCCTTTTTGGATGGTAGCAGAGTAAAGTATAGAATAACACAAAAAGGGATAGATGAAATCACGGAGATCCGTAATATGATTGAAGTCCACATTGGCGATTTTGACAATGAACATTAGAAGTCGATTTGGCGATCAAGGAGCCTAATTATTTCACACCTTTGTGAAATTAGCTGGCTAAGTAGAGGATTTTGGTATTGAGTTTGAAAATTGGACTTTGAATTTGACTTAAAAGTCGCAAAATGTTTCCTATCAAGACTCTCATGAAAGACGAAGTCTATATAATAAATATAATCAATTTTGTTAGACCGAGTTCACCACCTCTACACGGATACAGGTTCTTCCATGGCTACCTCAAGTGGCTATGTGTAACTTGTTGAAGGAGTTCTTTATGATGGGCTACAGGTGGTTGGGTAACATAGTACTACTTGTCGGGGCAGTAATAGCGGTCATCGGGATCGTTTGGGTGAAATCATCTGACATAAAGATACTAAGTGTGCTTATGTTCGCTTTGGGCATTGTTCTACGTGTAAGAGGTCGACGATAGATGGTTGAAATCGTCCTTGATGGAGTGCACGCTGGATATGGGAGAGTTGAAGTGTTGAGTGATATAAATCTCAGAGTGTGTAGCCCAGGTGTCTACGTAGTTCTGGGTAAGAATGGCGCTGGTAAAACCACTCTTCTTAGAACACTTTCAGGTGTTTTGAGACCGTTTAGAGGTTTCGTTAAGATTGACGGTAAACTCTCTTTTACTTCCCACACACACGCATTGCCGCAAGACCTCAAAGTACTAGAAGCCCTAGAATTCTTCAAAGACCTTATTGGAGGGAACATAGAGGACGTAGTTCGGATTTTTGGGCTTAACGACTTGCTTCAAAAGAGGATTTCCACACTCTCTATGGGTCAAAAGAGAAGGGTGTCTTTGGCCAAAAGCTTTCTTATAAAAGCTGATGTCTATCTTCTGGACGAACCCACTGATAATCTGGATCCAATTTGGGCGTCAAACTTGAGGGAAATCGTATTTAATCTTTCAAAGGAGAAAATCGTACTTTATACTACGCATAATCTCTACGAAGCGAAGGATTTGGCTACACACGTGATTCTGTTGGATAAGGGAAGAATTAAGCTTTCAACACCGATAGACAAGTTGCATACCGGAAGGTATGATATTGGCATCAAAGCTTCTGGAGACCTTTCAAAAATTCTCGAAGGACAATACAGGGGAGAATACTTTGTATTAAGCGTCTCAGACCCCTCTGAGGTAAACAGAATTATTCAGCATGTTACTTCCCAAGGAATTCAGATATACGAAGTAAGGGAGATCGGTAACCCATTAGAGGATTTGCTAAAATGAGCAAAACACTCTTGATATTTAAAACCTTTAATAAAAGGATAATTAGAAGGAATAGCGGATACCTTGCATTCCTTGTCGCACTAATGGTTTTACTAACAATATATGATATTCATAACCTCCACATCATGAAAACACTACCCTATATTCTCGGCATCTATATCGCTACACCTATGATTTTTGGAGTGCTATATTCTTCAATGGTTGCTTCAGTATTCATTGAAGATAAATCCTCCGGGCTACTCGAATTCCTTATGGCGTCAGGCATCGACTCCAAGTGGTTAATAGACATGTACATAATTTCTTATTTGATCCTAGCTGTTCCAACACTAACACTAATATCCACACTCTTCTCAGTGTTGATGGGGGATCCGCGCTTCCTCATTGAATTAGAGTCTAATGCACTCGGCACCTCGCTGCTAATAATTTCGCCCACACTCTATGTTTCATCACTACAGAAAAACGCGGGAAGATACCCTGTTAGCGTATACATAGGTGTAGCAATAATGTTCGCCTACCTTTTACTATCAAACTATAAATTTATGAATACGGCTCCACTATACGTGGGTATCCTATTAGTAATACTTTCGCTAGCTTTAACTTTATCACTACGAGAAAGACTAAGACCCGAACACATGCTGCCATAAACTTGCACAAACCCATCCCACATAGATAGATTTACGAATATGAGTGGTTAAACAATATAGAAGCCTAATCTAAGAAAGTTGTGGGCACTCTATTTTTGGATAAAGCTTATGTCGTGTTCTGCGTCGGTTAGGTGTGTACGATGCGATAGTTGTGGGTGGGGGTCATAATGGGCTTGTGGCGGCGTGTTATCTAGCGAAGGCTGGGCTCAAGGTGTGCGTGCTCGAGAGGAGGCCTATTCTCGGAGTGCGTGTGTCACAGAGGAGCTCTGGCCGGGTGTCAGGGTCTCAACCGGCGCATACGTGTTGAGCCTACTACGTGAAAGGATCATCGAGGATCTACGTCTCAGGGATTTCGGTTTAAAGGTGTACACTAAAGACCCCGGCGTGTTTGTACCGTTTGGAAACGGTAAACAACTGCGGGTGTGGGTGGATACACGGAGAACCCAGAAGGAGATTGAGAGGTTTTCAAAGAAGGACGCGGATGCCTATGCCAGGTGGGTTGGATTCTGGGATAAGTTCTCCGAGCTTGTAGACCCACTTATGCTTACGCCTCCACCCCGTGTAAGTGATGTTAGAGAGCTGTTGAAGTTCGCTGACTCATTAGAGTTAGATGAGGAGTTCGCTTTGGATTTTGCGCGGGTTTTCCTAACCGATGCTAAACGCTTCGTAGAGGAGTACTTCGAGGCTGAGGAGGTCAGGGCGGCCATGGTAGGTGACGGCGTGGTTGGCACATTCGCCGACCCCTCAACACCTGGCACAGCCTACGTGCTCGCACACCACGTGATTGGCTCGGTGAACGGAGTTAAGGGTGCATGGGGGTATGTTGAAGGGGGAATGGGTGGTGTTACGGCGGCGCTTGCTGGGTGCGCTACGAGCCTAGGCGTGGAAATCTACACATCTTCACCTGTAGATGAGGTACCCATGCGTGGTGAGGGTGTGGTGGGTGTGAGGCTTTGGGATGGGAGGACGATTGAGGCTAAGTGTGTGATATCCAACGCGGACCCAAAGACCACCTTTCTACGCCTACTGAGGAATACCGACATCAACCAAGAGCTACTCAGACGTGTTAGTTCGCTTAAGACTACAGGTGTGAGCTTTAAAGTCGTAGGCTATCTATCCGAGCTACCAGACTATGGGATGGGTGTAAAACTCGGCCCAGAGCACATCGCATCCGAATACATTATGCCAAGCGTGGACTACGTGGAGAAAGCTTACAGGGACGCACTCAGTACGGGCTTCTCGAAGGATCCATGGCTATCGGTTAATATTCAATCCTCGGTCGACCCCACAGTAGCCCCCAGGGGTTACTACTCATTCTCAGTGTTCGGCCAGTATCTGGTGTATTCGGATAGAATCGACGACTTGAAGCAGGAGGTGGGGAGAGTGGTGGTCGATAAGGTGAGGGAGTACGCCCCTAACTTTAAACCCATCAAGTATGAGGTACTCACTCCCCTCGACATCGAGAGGAGGTTCGGTATCAACAAGGGAAACATCTTCCACCTCGATATGACACCAGACCAGCTATACGTTTTCAGACCCCTACCCGAGCTCTCACGTTACCACACAACCATTAAAGGGCTGTTTATGTGTGGTTCAGGAACACACCCCTGTGGGGGAGTAACTGGAGCTCCAGGTTACAACGCAGCCCGAGAGGTAATAAAATGGCTCAAGCAAACCACGCATTGTGAATAGCGGTATCATTACTGGGTGGATAGTATCTTATAAGGACTGGTGGGGCGGGAGGGCTATAGACACACCCCAAATAGCCCACGCGTAACCGACTCGCCTAAATATATCTATAAAAGACAGTCGCCCACCACCGGTGTGGTCGCATTAACGTTACCTACTAAAGACCATCTGAGTGTGTGTAGAACGTCTTAGTGGATCAAAAATTTAAATGAATTATCGTGTTTCGGAGTCCACCTAGGGTGATTTGGGTTATAGTGGTGGTATAAGTATATTTTATAAACCTATGAGTATATTTTTATGGGATGGATGGCTCTAATATTGAGGGGAGATTGATACTCGAACTCAAGCGTCGCGGTAGTATAACCATGCAGGAGGTTGCTGAGGTTCTGGGTATGAGTAAGATGGGAGCATATAAACACCTTCTCAAACTTGAGGGCTCGGGGCTAGTCGGTAGGAGAATAGTTAAGAAGAGTGTTGGTAGACCCATACACTCGTTCTACCTCACAGATAAGGGCAAGCAGTATTTTGGTTCGGCGGATTCATTGGTGCTCGGAAACCTCTTAGAGTTCCTTAAAAGCAGGGGTGCAGGTGGGCTTGTGAGCGAGTTTCTTAGGGAGCGCTACGCCAAGTTGGCAGAGGAGTACGCCGAGCTTTTCGCTGGTAAATCCTTGGATGAAAAGGTGAGGCTACTCTCAGAGCTAAGGAGTAGGGAGGGGTATATGGCTGAGCTTAGGAGGTCTGGTAGGGGGTTTGAGCTATTAGAGTATAGTTGCCCGATCTTCAAGGTGGCCTCCGTGTTCGGCGAAGCGTGTCACCTAGAGGCCAAGCTGTTTTCTAGGGTTTTGGGGGTCGACGTCGAGAACACTCATAGGCAGGTCGATGAATGCAGTGTTTGCAGGTTCCTGTTAAAACCAAAGACATAGCCTAACTTTATAAACTTTATAAACAAATATATTTATTAAACTATTAAGTTTATAAAATATCATGTTTAACCTAAAGGATAGAAGGTTTGTGGTAACAGGCGCAAGCAGAGGCTTAGGGTTAGCCGTAGCCCGCGCACTATTATCGGAGGGCGCGCTTGTCGCGGTTTGTTCAAGAAGCGCTGATGACCTAAAAAGACTGTATTCCCACTACGGTGAACAAGTGATATACTCTGAGGTAAACCTAGAAGATCAAAGGTCGATTGAGGTATTCGGCTCTACTATCCTAGATAAGTGGTCTTGGGTTGACGGCCTAGTGAATAATGCATCAACGCTCGGGGTTAGGCGTCTAAAATTCCTAATGGATTCGAGTTACGGCGAGTTGGAGGAGGCTTTGAGGGTGAATTACTTGGGCGCCTTCAAATTGACCTCAGTCCTCCTCCCATCAATGGTCGCGAGGAGACGTGGAGTCATAGTCAACGTAACAAGTGATGTGGCTGTTAAACCAGAAGCTGGGTGGGGCGCCTACGCCGCCTCGAAGGCTGCGCTTGAATGTATGAGTTATATCCTAGCCGCAGAGCTAAGAGGGTTTGGTGTAAGGGTTCACCTCTACGACCCCGGCGACATGGACACCGAGCTACACAGACGCGCTCTTCCAGAGGACGACCCAGACGAGCTTTTAAAACCCGAGCACAGCGCCAAACCCATCGTTTACCTTCTATCGGAGGCTGGGATGGGTCTCAGCGGTAGGAGGCTTAGTGTCCATGAATTCGGAGACGGGATAAACATTGAGTGACTTACAAGCAGCCGATACACCTCCAGAGTTGGTTTGGGGAAGTAGAAGCTCGGTTAGAATCATGATGTCGAACAGGCTTAACGAAGCGCTGTACGACTATGAGTTCGAATCCATCTATACCCACCTGTTTCCAGGCGACTTGCTCGTGTTTAACCTTAGCGCAACGCTACCAGTCGAGGTGGAATACGGAGGCGTGAGTGTACGCTACTATGATTTTCATGATACTTGGTGTCAGATATCGGCTACGATGAGTCCACCCGAGGAAGCCCTGAGAAGATATGGCCTACATTTACTCGAGGAGGGACTCAGGGTTGGCTATGAATGTAAGCGGGAATTCATGCGCCACCTGTTTGGGATGGGCCACGCGGTCTATGATACTGAACGGGCCTACCCATTCGAATATTATCGGTCGACCTTCAGTTCTATCCCGGGTTCGGCGGAGTTCCCTAGCGCCGCGAGGCCCTTCACATTAGAGGTTGTTCGGCGACTTATGCTTAGGGGAATAGTCTTTGGCTACATCACACTCCACACAGCTACACAGTTTGGAGGAGAAAAGCCGCTACCCGAATACTATCTGGTGCCATACAGCACGATAAACCTCGTAGAGAAAGCCCGCAAAAAGGGACGGAGAGTCATAGCCGTTGGCACGACCTGTGTAAGGGCGTTGGAATCTGTTGACGCAGGCACCCACACACAGAAGGGGGTTGAGGGATACACAAACCTTATACTCAATGAGAACCATAGGCTTAAGAATGTTGACGGACTAATCACGGGCTTCCACGACCATGAGTCATCCCACTACGAACTACTCAAAGCCTTCCAACCCCCTGAGCTACTTGAAAAACTATACCGTGAGGCAAGCAGATTAGGGTATAGAGGGGGAGTCTTCGGCGACCTCAGCCTACTCCTGTGAATTATCCCGCCCTTACATGTGGATAAAAAATCTGTGTTCGCTAACCTCGGATGCCAAGAATGGTTTTTGATCTACAGCAAAAGGCGAGGTTTTAGAAGCCTTATAAAAAGCCAACACATAACACGTATGAAGCTGAGTGGGCTATCAACTGGTCTTTATAGTGGTATCGAATGCAACGGAGTTGTAAAGCGTTTTCGGTGATTCATCAATACTGTACGGCTAAGTTGGGTGAGGGGAATATCCAAGTGAAAGGGATTTTTACGTGGACGCTTTCCACACTTCGTCAGTTTAAATATGGCTTAGCTCACCAAAAGTACCATTTGACAGGAGGGGCCTGATGCCCCGTGGGTTTTAGCCGTCCAATGACGGGTAACTTGTATACAAATCCGCTCTTCTCTTCCTCTCTTCACTCTGTGGGTTTTGTGGTTGACGTGCAGTTCATAAGCCGCCCACTTAAATAGCCAGATGTCATCTGTTTTTCGTAAATTTCTAAAGAATACGTTGCGGATTCCGCGCTTTCCCACCAAAAATGCTACTCACCACGTTTAAGACTTACTCAGCCAAGGATTCTTTTGGAGACAAAAACGCTTTAATTATCTTACAAGAGATTATTGCACAATGCTTGACATAAGGTTAATAAGAAAAGACCCTGAAAAAGTGAGAAAAAACATAGAAAGAAGACACAAACAAGCGTACCTTGAAAACTTTGACAAACTCATTTTTGTTGATTTGGAGCTAAGAAAAAAGCAGTCGGAGCTTGACGCAAAAAGGGCAGAGCACAACAAGCTCACAAGAAGGATAGCGGAGCTCAAAAAAAGCGGACAAAAGAGCGAAGATTTGGAGAAGCAAGCTTCTTTACTTGTGGACGAAGTGTCAAAACTCGAGCTCGAGCTTGAGAAGCTTTCGCAGGAAAGAGAGAGGCTACTCAAGCTTGTGCCCAATCTTTTGGACGATGAAGTACCCGACGGCTTGGACGAAACTCAAAACCGCGTCGTAAAAGTTGTGGGAGAGCCAAAGAAGTTCGGCTTTCAGCCAAAAAGCCACATAGAGCTCATAACCGAGCTTGATTTGGCAGACCTTGAAAGAGCGGCGAAGATTTCAGGCTCAAGGTTCTACTTTTTGAAAAACGAGCTCGTGCTTTTGGACTTGGCGGTTCTTAGATTTGCGCTCGACAAACTCGTCGAGAAGGGCTTTACCCCAGTTTTCCCACCAGAAATGATGAGAAGGGAGCCATATGAAGGTGTAACGCCGCTTGCGGACTTTGAGGACACGATGTACAAAATACAAGACGACGACCTCTTTCTGATAGCCACTTCGGAGCACCCGCTGGTCGCAATGCACATGGACGAAACTTTTGAACCAGACGAGCTACCAAAGAAGTACGCGGGAATAAGCGTGAATTTCAGGCGAGAAGCGGGAGCGCACGGAAAGGACACAAAAGGAATATTCCGTGTGCACCACTTTAACAAAGTTGAGCAAGTGGTGTTTTGCAAACCAGAAGACTCGCCAAAGTTTCTTTTTGAGTTGCTGAACAACGCCGAAGAAATTTTTCAAGCGCTCGAAATTCCATACCGTGTTATAGAAATATGCTCTGGCGACATAAGCCCAAAGAACGCAAGGCAGTTTGACATAGAGGCGTGGCTTCCTGCACAACAAACCTATAGAGAAGTGGTTTCAACAAGTAACTGCTCCTCCTACCAAGCGGTTTCCTTGAGAATAAAGTACAGGCTAAAACGCGGCTCACCAGAAAAGGACTACGTGCACACCTTGAACAGCACCGCCGTGGCGACGCCTAGGGCGCTTGTTGCAATACTCGAAAACCACCAAAGAGAAGACGGCTCTGTGAAAATACCTAGCGCGCTTGTTCCGTACATGGGCGGAAAAAAAGAAATTGTCGCAAAAAAGTTAAACACCAAATAAGATTGGTAAACCGTGCTTGATTTGCGCTAGTTTGTATCTTTCGTACAACCAAAAGACCTCTCTGTATCCCTTCCTTAACAGAATTTTCGCAAACTCCACATGAGCGCTCACTTTTAGCATTCGGTCGATTCTTGAAACTCTTTTGGGTTCTCTTCTTTGGTCAAAAGCGTGCCTTACACCTTCGACATAAGGATTCACTCTGTACCCTGAATAGTAAAGCGCAATCGCGATTGGAGTCTCGTCTCCTATCTCATTTCTAAGATGTGGAGGTATCGAGTGCATCGCATCGTAAATGTCCGCCAAAACGTTGTCTTTCAGTTTCTTTAAGCTACCAAACCTCATCGCAAGTTTAGGACCAACGTTAAAGGGTACGTCAACACGCCCAAACAACGAGTAACCGTACACGTTCACTTTGACGTTTCCCAACTGCAGGCTCTCCAACAAAACGCTTCTTTTTTGAAATTTGTTGAGCAAGCTTGAATTATACTCTATGAACGAATAGAAATCATAACGTTCAAGTATCGCCGAGTCAAACAAACCAAATCTTTCATCAAGCAAAACGTCACTATCCACTATCAGCGCATCTTCATCTTCTTTTTTTAAGTCCATTAAAATTTTCATAAAACACGAACTCCTGTTTCTCCAATAACCGCATCGCAGTTCCAAACCAGAAAGAAATCTTTTGAGGAGTTCTTGCTGTTCGCTTGTAAAAACATCATCCACGTACACGTAGCTTCTTTTAGGTTTTAATAGCTCAACGTTCTTTACAAAATGCTTTTCTACTTCGAAAAATCTGCTAAATGGTAAGTACGTCACAAGCGTGTTTACCATGTTTTCTCTAAACCCCCTGACAAATTAATAGATTTCGGGGAGTGGATTTACTTAACGAGCAAAATCGTTTTTTCCATATAGTCTTCCGCTAAGTAAAGCTCATGCCTTTCAGGTTTCATACCATTTTGTAAAATCAAATTATACTCTTTAGTGATCTCAAACTGCCTTTCTGGACCACTACAGTTGTGCTCAAACTTTAGGTTCGGTCTAATTCTAATTAGCTCCCAGTTATTGGGTGCTTTTTTGTCATAACAAGCAAGAATTGCCCATTTTTCATCTTCGTCAAGAATGTTCCAACCAATTGTGCTTGGTGGTTTCGTATCGCCTATTCTTCTTGCGTTTGCGTCGATCGAGCCACAATTAAGACATCTCCAAAGGTCAATCGTACCAACTACATGGCCTGGAACTGCAAGACCCACAACCGAATAGTACCTGAATTTGTGATTGCAACTTTTTCTATCTTTTACGGACATCAGTTTGTACTACGCAAACCAAAAAATAAGCCTGAGTGTTAAGATGGTCATGCAAGAGCTAGAAAGACTCAGAGAAGAAATAATACGTTGTGAAAAGTGTGCAAGACTTGTAGAATACAGAAAACGAGTGGCTCAACTAAAAGTCAAAAGATACGCAAACTGGGATTACTGGGGAAAACCTCTTCCAGGTTTTGGGGACTTTTCAGCTGAAATTCTTGTTGTTGGACTCGCACCAGCGGCTCATGGAGGAAACAGGACAGGAAGGATGTTCACAGGTGACGCTTCTGGTGACTTTCTTATTTCCTCACTGTTTAGATGTGGTCTTGCAAATCAACCGCAATCAATAAGTAGAGACGATGGACTTGTGCTTAGACATGTTTACATTTCAGCGGCTTTAAGGTGTCCTCCACCCGCAAATAAGCCATTGAAAGAGGAGCTGGAAAACTGCTTTACCTATCTCGTAAAAGAGTACAACCTTCTTCCAAATGTTAAGGTGCTTGTTGCGCTCGGCGCGATTGCTTTTTATACGTGTGTGAAACTGTTACAAGCCCCAAATGAGAGGTTTGAACATGGAAAGATTCTAAAAGCCAAAAAAACCCTGATTGCATCTTACCATCCAAGTAGGAGAAACACCCAAACTGGACTTTTAAAACCAGAGATGCTAGATGCGATTTTTGAAAAGGCAAAAGCGATCGCAGGTATTGATGTCGTTGAGGTGTAAAGCCTTTATTTGGGACTTGCTGTTTTTAGCTTGGTAGCACTTGGTATCCGTTGACGCTTACATTCTTTATACTTTACTAATATCTGTGCTTGCTGGTCTAATCGGCTCGCTCGTAGGAATTGGAGGGGGAATCCTAGTTGTACCAGTTCTTACGCTTTTATTTGGCGTTCCTATTCAGTACGCAATAGGAGCAAGTATAGTTTCTGTAATTGCCACGTCTAGTGGCTCCGCATCAGCATATGTTAGAGACAGAATAACAAACCTAAGAGTTGGAATGTTTCTTGAAATTGCAACTACAAGCGGTGCGATAATAGGTGCTGTGCTCACACTTTTTCTTGTGCATAGTGGCCTTTCTTGGATTGTGTACACAGTTTTTGGAATTGTGCTTATTTACTCTGGATACGACATCCTAAAAAGAAGAAACAAATCCGACACAGTCGTAAATCAAACGCCCGACAAGCTCTCAAACTATCTTAACCTCAAAGGTTCGTACTACGACTCAGCTCTCAAAAAAGAAATTGTGTACGCTGCAACAAGAGTCCCAGCAGGAATGGGAATTATGTTTTGCGCTGGAATGCTTTCAGGCTTACTTGGAATAGGTAGCGGTGCGCTAAAGGTGTTAGGAATGGACACAATGATGAAGCTACCATTTAAGGTTTCCACGACAACGAGTAACTTTATGATTGGCGTTACAGCAGCGGCAAGCACAGGTATATTCTTTATAGGTGGTTATGTCAACCCAATTTTGGCCGCACCTGTTGCGATAGGAGTTGTGATAGGCTCGTTTTTTGGGACAAAAGTGCTAGTCAGAACAAGACCCTCTTCTCTCAGGCTTTTGTTTGTCGCAGTTTTGGCTGTGCTTGGTATTGAGATGATAAGAAACGGTATCGTTTTAAGCCATGCGTTGGGGGCGCTTTGAGTGACAGAGAAAGTAGACCTTAATCCCATTATTGCGAAGATTTTGAGATACGGTGTTGTTATAAGTTCGGTTCTTATTGCGCTTGGCACTGCGCTTTTACTAGCTAAGGACACACCTAGTGGCTTTCCTGAAAGCATTAATCAAGTGGTTTCAGAAGACTATGGACGACCGACTACAAACTTTCACGAGCTTTTGTTTCAGGTTACCAACTTTGATCCACTCGGAATTATAACATTGGGTTTGCTTATTCTTCTTGCAACACCAGTAGTAAGAGTTGCCGCATCTGTTTTCCTTTTTGCGCTAGAAAAAGACTGGAAATTCGTGATTTTTACAGTAGTAGTGCTCTCTATTCTCCTATTTAGCATCTTTGTTGTAGGTCCAGCTGAAGCCCATGCGCGCTAAACTTTTTTTGCAAGAATAAAATAGTGATATGGTCCGGCTTCACCTGTTTTGTTCACCGAAAAACGCGCGCTTTCAAGTAACGCTTTCTCTTCATTTAAGTTCATTCTTACGTCTAAAGGAGGGCCAATCGGCGTATCGCGTTTAACCCAGTCTACAACAAGTAACAGCCCTTCTTTTTTTAGACTTAGCCAAACGTTTCTTAGGGCTAGTATTGGGTCTTCGAAATCGTGAAGGGCATTTGCGATAAGCGCAAAATCCACATCTTTTACAACGTTTTCAAACTCTTCAATTTTCATGTTAAAAAGTTTAAAGTTTGAAAAACCCTCTCTTTTTAGCCTGCTTTCACAAATGTTTAGCGCTTGCTCATCTGTATCCAAACCGTAAACCCATCCTCGTTTTCCCACGATTTTTGCGCCTTCAAGTGTAAAAAAGCCAGGTCCACACGCCACATCAAAAAATGTCATTCCAGAAGAAAGTCCAGCGTTTTTTAATATTTTGTAAGGATTCTGCCACTCCCATCTGTCTTTTGAAAGTAGCCTTTTGTACCACTCTTCTCTTTCTTCGTTTGAATGATACATTGCCACCATCCTTTATGTGCCAATGTATTTAAGTAACTTTACTAAACGTGTAAAATGAGAGCCTTGGCTGAAGCTTTTGGTTTTCCACCAACAAAAATCATGATTGGCGAAAATTTGTTTGAAAGTAGCCTTGTTGATTTTGTTGGGCAAAACTCTGGCAAGGGATTTGCAATTGTCGATGCAGCAGTGGTGCAAAAAGTGGCACCCGTTCTTCAAAGAGTAGGCAAAATTCAAGTTCACATTTACAACTCAGGAGAACCAAGCGTTGAAATCGCATCACAGCTTTACAAGAATGTAAGAGAAAACTCATATGATTACGTGATTGGGATCGGTGGCGGTTCGGTCATCGATCTAACAAAACTGTGTGGAATGGCACCCACCAATCCTTTATCGCTTGAAGAATATGTGAGTGGTGGTCGAAGCCACAACACCTTTAAAAGTCGTGGTGTTCCAACTTTTGTTTCACCCACAACTGCCGGCTCTGGCAGCGAAGTCACTTGGGTTTCGGTCTTAATCAAAAATAAAAGAAAGATTTTTTTAAGCGGTGACTACCTATTTCCAACTATCGCAGTAGTCGATCCAACGTTGACTTACAGTTTGCCTCCTAAACAAACAGCGCTAAGCGGATTAGACGCATTTTCTCATTTAGTTGAAAGCTGGTTATCAAAAAAGGCAAACGCAATAACAGAATGCTTTTCAAAAAAGGGTGTCGAACTGGTTTTAAAAAGTCTGATAAACGCTTTTCACAAAAGCGACGAACACTCAAGAAGAAATATGAGCATTGCCGCACTTCTTGGAGGGCTTGCACTTAGAGCGGAAACTGTTTTGGGACACTCACTAGCGTATGCGATAACCCACAAAACGCCACTACCGCATGGTTTGGCGGTCGGCGTGTGCCTTCCGTATATTCTTGAATTAGACCTACCAGCGCTTTCTGATGAAAAAGTCCATGAAATCGCAAACGCTTTCGGAGTAAAGGCACAAGACAGGCGTGAGCTTGAAAGCAAAATAGTAAAAAGTGTTTTTAGCATTTTAAATAGCGTTGGTTTGCCCACAAGGCTTTCGGAGCTCGGAATTAGGCAAACCGACTTTCAAGAGATTGCAAGGGATTGTGTGGAAACTTTTCCAAGAAAAGCAAATCCTGTCTCTTATGATGAAGAGCTTGTTGTTTCGCTTCTACATAGAATGCTCTAACACAACAAGCTCTGACTCGCTTGGTTCTACAAGTTGCACTTTTGTGACCACAAACTCCGACCTGTTTAAGCCAATTTTTTTGTAGCCGTACACTTTAAGCGCACGCTCAAAAAGCGGACAGAAAAGCACAAGACTTTCATACTCACCTCCTTCGCCTACGATGTTCACCCCATACTTTTTGTTTAATGCAACAAGCCTTTCCAAGTCTTTTTTGTCGATTATTCGTCCAAGAAAAGTGTGGTCGAGCCCAAGCGCATAAACGCCTGAAAAGATGAATTTGAATCCCTCTGACAAATAAGAGCGAAAAAGTGTCACAGGCTCCTTGTGCCAAAGCGGAGAAAAGTTTTTAATCCCAGCTTCTTCACACGCTCTATCAAACCTTGCGCGCTGGTATTCGCTTGAAACGGCACCTAATACTATCGCGCGAAAACCAAGCTCTGAGCTTGCATCTTTAAGGCCATTTGTAAGCTCTTCAACTTCTCTTTCTTTTTCTCCCGAAACTTTGATTTCGTATAGTGGCACGCCGATCGCTTTGGCTTGCTCGTCAACCACATCTATGTTTATCGTATGAAACATGTATGAAGATGTGTTAAGAGCTTTCACTTTTAAAATCGCCTTAAGCGTCCAGCCTTGGCTTACCATAAAGTAGCTAGCAAAAAACGAGTCCTTTCCACCGCTTGTTAGCGCCGCAAACTCCACAAGGCTTTGTTTTTGAACGAACATTTCAGCTTCTCGATTCGACAATATCATGGAGCGTGAATTAAAAGCAAGGTCGCTAAGACTTGGAAAAAAGGGAAGGTGTATTGGAGTTGTAATAGTAGAGGAGGTTTTTGCGGAAAAAGGGTCTAGCGTGCAAGAATTGTACGCAAGCAAAGTGGTGTTCGAAGAAATGGTGAGCGCACAACGAGTTTACGCGAACGAAGTTCAACTCGGAGACGGCTGTAGAATTGAAGAGCTTTACTACACAACAACCCTTAAAGAAAACGGACGAGTGCACTACGCAAAACCGCCTACAAGACTTGGCAAAATTCCCGAGCCACCATGGGGATAGCGAATGCGCTTAAAGAAGAAACGAATAAGGCTTGACCTTTACGCTTCAATTCTAGAGGTTGTAGACAGATTTGACGAAGGTGCAAGAATCACGAAAATATCTTAAGGTGTTGGCATGCCAGTGGACAGGCTACGTATGTTTCTTAACGAGCTTGAGCGTTATGGTTTCATACTAAAAAACACTGGAGAAGCTGGTGAAGTGACATACGTAGTGACACCGGAGGACAGCGTTACCTAAAAACTTATTGGGATCTGGTAGGCTTGCTGGAGCCAATCGAGGAATAACACGAGCATTGTAAAATAAATCCCTACGTAGTCCAAATTTAACATAGTCCATCGTAATTGATGTATTGTATCAAGCTTAAATGCACTTTTCATATTGATTTAAGAAACTTAACCATCTAAATGGTTAAGCGCCTACTCAATACTTCAAACCACAAAGGTTCTTAAGTTGTTTCCATAGACCCCTAGTCTTTTACGATTTTGCTAAAATTCGGTACATGGTATACCCACCTTAGCTTTTGGTTTAGTGCGTAACTTAAAACCTTTTTGTGTTTCGTGTATGCAAGCGTTTAGAATTCGTGAGCTACAAAGCTTTGCGCTTTCACGGTCGGAAGGGTTATGAAGCGTACGAGCTCACGGATGGTTTTTCGCTTTACAATACACTGTTTGGAATTTCCAAAAACTTCGTCCCCTTTCTAGCGAAAATCTTAATACGGGTTACCGTATATACGGCTTTATGGTCAAGACAAAGATTACAGTTTCTGTTGATAAGAGTGTTGTGGACAACGCGAAGATCGCTTTGTTAAAGAAAGGTAAGACGCTTAGCGAATTTATAGAGAAATCACTACGCTCACTTTCAACCGCACAAATTCTCGATGACATTTGTAGGGAGCTTGATCTTAACTGTGAATACGTCAGTTACGAAGAAGTCGAGAGAAAAAGACCAGATCTTAGGGGCAAAACTACCTCAGAAGTGGAGGTAAGGGAGATAAGACGTGAACGCCTCTCGCGTTTACTTTGACACAAGCATGCTCATCAAGAGATACGTAAACGAAGAAGGTAGCGACAAAGCGGATAATTACTTTCGCCTTGCACATCGTGGCGAAGCGGTGATCTGCTTTTCAGAAATAAATCTCGGTGAAGCGGCGACGGTCTTCGACAAGTACTCAAGGAAAACTCGCATAGACGCGGAAGCGGTGCTTCAAACAATGCTCAGCGAGCTAAAGGTGCTTGAAAGGTCTTCCTCTTTAGAAATATATCCGGTCACAAGCGAACTCATCAAGAGGTCGATTAACACAGTACTCAAACACCATATCTATATCATCGACGCCATACAAATAGAAACTTCCATCGAAGCACAAGCAAACCTTTTCCTAACCGCGGACAAAGAGCTCAGTTCAGTAGTCAAAAAAATAGGAATAAAAACAGCTTAGAGCAAAGTGATGTAGGTTGAGCAAACTAAAGCAAAACATTTCCCGATTCTGACCAGATTAGCGCCCCACGCGTCCGCCTTTACACGTTGCGCCTGGGAATTCTACGAAAATTCAAAGAGCGTTTGTCGTAAAAACTAGCCTTATAGTCTCAACGGAACTTTGCAACCCAAAGGGCACCCTTCGGAGGCGTGCGTCACGGCGCATAATAGCGGTCTGTAAGCAAAACCGCTTCACCCAGACACTTCCGTTTAATAAACTGAGTTTTTGTAACGCGTGCAGTTCGTAAAAATCACTAACCAGAGTGCCTACAACAAGCGTCGACTGTGGACCGCCTAAGGGTCTACCCATACACTTTATCACGCGTCAACCACTTGTGTTTTCGTAACTTAAGATACTGGAGATTATCAAGAGATTAAATGATTTAAAGTTAACAACCTGTTAAAGTGTAAAGGTTTTTGACGCTTGGTACCCTAAACGTCAAAAGTTCTCACACTTTTTGAGGCGAGCAAAAGCGCTTTCTTTCCGTCCTTTCTCCAAGAAGCGCAAACAAAACCGTAGCCTTGTAGCTTGAAAAGCGGTTTCACCTCACCTCTTTCGTACAAGTACACAAAGCCGATTCTATCGCTTTGTAAGCTTGGGTGCGAAGTAGCGATTAACGCCATTTCTTCGGTAGGATGGAAAGCCACAGCACTCAGGTACACACCTTGTTCTTTCCACTCTACGCTTTGAAAATCTCCGTCCATTTTGTACACTCTGGCTTCGTGTAGCACTACGTCGTAACCCACCATCATGTAGAACTTTTTAAAGCACCAGTCCACTGATATCAAGTCCACTTTCGGCTCTTGCACGAGCGGTTCAAGCTTTTTTTGAGTGAATTTGTAAACATTGGGTGTCGGAACAAAAGCGCTAGCATAAGCGTTTCCAACGATGATTGGCTCCTTCCCTTCAACCCAAACCGCTCCCCTTAAGTTGTTTATTGCCCCTTCTAGATTGAGCAATTCCTTGTTTTGTGAATCAAAAAGCAAAGCGCTACCGTTGTTTCCTAGTATTAGCGCGCTTTTTCCATCGGGCGACCAAACTACACGCCTGAGATTTTCTGTTGTGTGCGAATCCAAACGTTCAAAGCTTTGTCCGTACAAAACCAAACCACCGTTTCCAACGAGTAACAGCTTTTCATTGAAGTAAGCGGCGCACCTTATGTTTTGTTTAACGCCTGTGTTCAACATTCGCACTTGCTCATTTATTATACAAGCGCTCCCGTTGTTACCAACACACAAAACTTCAAAAGAAGGAGAGAAACACGCCCATCTTGCTTGAAAGTTTAGTGGTTTTTCTTCCATAGCAAAAGATGGATAGCCAAAAAGCATAACTTTAGAACTCACGAAAATGAAATTTTGAAAATCCGTTAAAGTGTTACGCACAAAAATATTTACACATCAAAAGTGCCATGAATGAAAATGACGCGTTACGCATTTGAAATACAATTGAATTCCCACGCTTTTTTGTTCATAAGACCTCTCTCTAAGTATTACACTAGCGTAACTACACTTCTCTAAGAGGTCTAATATATTTTTGAGCTTTTTTTGAGCGTCTTCATCGGTCAAAAGCTTCGCATAAGCGTAAAGTTCAGTCGCCACACAAAAGTCAATTGGATTTACATTAGAAGGAATTACTTCATATTCATGAAGTAAGCTTAAGATCTTGGATTGAATTTCATAAAAAAGTGCGTAGGCCCTTTTCAACGTGTCCTCTTTGGGTTCATACTCTAAAGTTTCGCGTGGGATATATCTCGCAGAAGTAGCTCTAAACAGTTTGACTTCTAAATTTCGAACGTGTACGCTACGAGACTCTTCGACTAATCCTTCTTCTTTAAGTCGTTGAACTCTACGCCAAATTTTAAGCGGAGACTCTCCTAGCAACCTTGAAGGCCTTTTCACGCTGAGCTCGGACTCCACAAGTAGTTTGAGAACTCGCTGGTTGAGTGGGTCTTGCAACAACCTCATGGCTCTACCATTAACTACCATGTTTCATAAAGTGAAAACGTTTACACCATGCTTTTAATCTTAATTACGAATGGATATGATGAGCTACCATGTCGATTGGGAAAAAGTGTTGTTTAAGTGAACCTAATAATATTCGCTGTCTCACTACACGATCCGCCTCATGTACTAGCGAAACGACCAGCGAAATCAAAGCGGGTTTTGTTGAGCCTTTTTATAAAACGTACATAAAATTTTAAAAACCAAAGGTGACTGCCTATTCTCTCTAATATTGACCCTGTTTATTTCATAACACCCGTATTGAGCATAGGAGTGTCATTTGGTCTAGTGTTGTACTGGTATCTTAAGCACGGATTCACCAAGTTTGTGCTTGTGTATAGCTTTGTGGCCTATTTTGGCGCAATAGCCCTCAAATACGTGACGCAAACCCTAACCCTGAATTATTATGTTGGGTTTGTGGGTTCCAACCCTTACGCCCTCGGTTTGTACTTTGGGTCTCTCACGGTTGTGTTCGAGGTGTTAGGAGCGTACCTAGTCGCGCGTTACGCTACTTCCCGCGGTAAACTTTTTTTGAACGACGCGATGCCTTACGGGCTGGGCCTTTCACTTTGGGAAAACGGATTGCTGACTTCTTTACTTGTCCTAATAAACTACATTTCTTACTACGCGCTTTTATCGTCACCATCCACACACGACAAGGTGTACGCACTATTGATCGCCCATTACCCAGAGCTTTTTCTGCCTCCAGTGCAAGCCCTGCCACTTGTAGGCGTTGCGGTTGTTGAATGTCGTCCATAATGCTTCATATTGCTTGGGGTTACCTCGTGATGCTTGCCGCCCTCTCAAAGAAAAAACTCTACCTATACATAGCTCTACCAATGGGTCTTGCCGACTTTCTAGTGCTGTTCGAACGCGTTATAGGTCTTCAAATAGTTGAATTCTCACCCTTTATAATCGCCGCACTTTCTTTGACGCTTGCACTCCTTATGTGCTTAAAATTCAAAAACAATATCGTGCGAAACAGTTCAAGTGTGTCAAGCAAATCGATAAACGCTCTCTCATTAGGTTGGACAAACTTCAAAGCTTTCACAGGTTATTGGTATACCACTGCCCTTTTAGCTTTGGTTCATCTTTCCAAACCAGATCGCTCAACTTGTTAAGAATATGTGGTGTTTTCTCAAGGCTAATGGACCCGAAAGGGTTGAACACTATAGCTTACACAACGCTTCGTTTCGAAGCTTTCAAAAATTCAAAAATGTTCGGAAAAGCTTCAAAATGTGTGTAAAGCCAGAAAAGAGAAGCGTAGATGTTCACGTGATGACGGCTTATTGCTACGCAAAACTTTTTTGCTTACAAACCTTTCGCACTTGACCGCAACTTCAAATTGTTATTTAAAGTGTTCTCCAATGGAAAACCAAGTGTTTGCACGTTTTGTCTGCTTAATTATAAACAATAAGAGCATACGCTCGACTACTATGTGTCGGCTAATCCATTGTGCGAGATTACCATTTCGTAAGACCAAGCGAAAAGTCATGCGGATTTAACAACGAACAGTCAAACACTATTCTACAAAAATCGGGATTTTTCTACAAATTTTTACAAGTCAAAAGTTAACTTGTATAACCTATTACAAAGATTAGAGAAATCAGTTATTTATTAGAAAACTTTATATAGCTTTTTTTAAGAAAAGTATGAATTATAAAATCTCGGCGTTGCTGTTGGGTTTGGTTGTTTTCTCTTCTTTTTGTTCGCAAAACAATATTGTGGACGCAAAGTTTTCTCCGCCTTACCACGCGCCCAGACGAGGACATTTTGACGCGAATATGACGATTGTGGTTGATCAAAACAACCCTGAGCCCCTTCCATGGAACACCAGTTCACCTTTCGTTCCTGCTTTTTATCCTAACTTGAGTCACTCTAACGTAAGTGATCCACAGACTCCCTGCACTTATAGCAGTTACGGTCAAACATCGCAGTGTGGAGTGTTTTACCAAGGCGCATACGGCTACTCCTCTATGAGCGGGTCGTACAACGCAAGGCCGTTTAAAGTTTGGGTTAAGCTGAGCTTTAAAGGCACAAACCCTTCTTTGGCGCTCACCCAAGGTAACTGGATTTCACAAGGAATTTCGGTCACCTCTCCGACAAAGATCAGCAGGTGGGATTTGGGTTACGAGTTCTACGCATATTTAGACAGGAAACCTAGGCGTCGCTTGGTTTGTGATAGCCGCTTGTGAAGTATACACACTAGGAAACTACCCCAACCTAACCGCCTTACGAAATTCTTGACTCTTTGGTTTTGGGCGCTTACAAGGGAGACAACGTTTCGCTTCTTTTGTACTGGTGCACATCTCCTAGTTGTAGAAGCGCGAATTCGCAAGGCGTAATGGTTTTCGACTACCAAGACCCTTCGATTTCTCCCTACTACTACACCGTTGAAGACTTTGTAAAACCCTCATACGCCTACCCATACTTCTACTTCGGCGCGCAAAGTGTTTCACCTTTTAATCCACCTTATTATTATTCTTAT
>Ga0208559_100087_pt1 | contig 31494 bp, 39 predicted proteins | sample BED_Mat_host_6_1_FD_187138 | JGI IMG/M metagenome (GOLD analysis project Ga0208559, IMG submission 187138) | Extremophilic microbial mat communities from Yellowstone National Park, USA - BED_Mat_host_6_15 (SPAdes) (version 2) | ecosystem: Environmental > Aquatic > Thermal springs > Hot (42-90C) >...
TGCCATTCATATGTGTAGATATATCAACTGATAATTTTTCAATTTCGTCCTCTTCGAATGGCAAAACGTCTCTGAGTTTGATAATTTCAAAAGGTAATACTTTGGCAAAAGACACACCGTTCTTACACTCACCTACGAACATACATAAATAATTAACAAAAAGGCTAATAAATTTTCTCTGACTTCCTCCCCACCTCAGAGAGGCGAGGATTGCCGTATATTAGGTCAACGAATCTATGTTTTTTCCCATCTTTATAGTAACGTAGATTTATTGTCCCTGGGATCCTCAAGATGTTAATATGATTGCTACTTACTTTTGGATCTGGCTCAAGACCTGTTTTTTTCACACACTCCACCAGTTTCGCTTCTTCCTTTAACCACTGTTCTTTACTAGTGACCATTTTATCCAATTGCTTATATATATGAAGACCACCACCAGAAAATACTACCATGTCTGGCTCGCATCTTATAACATTTTCCAAATGTTTTTTTGCAAATTCCTTTGTTTCTTTTTCATTTTCAACATTAATGTAGTGTTTGAAATCAATATCAACAAATGTCCAATATGTGCCTCCAAATGTGTCTATTCTATACATGTCTGATGTAAAATATGCTGGGCAAATGTACCAATTGTTTGCAAACGCTTTTCTTATTTTTTCAAGTACTTCATCTAAGTTAGTTAAATACTCTACATAATCAATTTGATTATATCTATTTCTAAATTTTTTACGTGAACGATAAGGTGAAAATATATGAACGAAATTATTTTCATTATTATTCATTCCGAAAACATAAAACCACCTTTCTATTCCTTGTTCAAGATACGGTTTTAGCAATGTTTTTAAGAAGATAATTGTATTTCTATCCATTAAAAAGATAACTGACTTTCTCCCCACCCTGGAAGGGTGAGGGTTCCCTTCCAGAGGGTTCATCGTTCCCACCATCGATTCGGGTTTACATCTCTCATTTGGTGGGCAGTCGAGAGGGTCAGAGACCCCCTCCTGTTTAAATTCGTAATTGCAATAACATCACGATCATTCTCATAACCACATGAACACCTAAACCAACGATATCCTTTCTCCTTCATCTTTCTACCACATTTGGGGCAGGAAACAGAAGAGTGCCTGGGGTTAACATACTTAACGGCCATGCCGCGTTTCTTAGCTTGCCATTCAATCCAATACTGAATCCTACGGTACTGCATCAGATACAACTTATCGTGAAACTCCTTAGGTAGTTTATCAACATTCTTAATGAGGTTCCTTAGGTTCTCTAACTTAATAACATTGGCACCGAAATCTTCAGCAATTTTAACAACCCGCTTCCCCACCTTCCTAGCGAAATCTTCCATAATTCTCTTAGCCTTTTGGTGGAAGGAGCGAATCCTGTGGAGGATCCTCTTGTTCTCCCTCCACCTCCTTGGATACTTCTTCTGTAAATTCTCAGCTAAAGACTTCCAGTGGTGAACCTCATGCAAACGAGTTGGAATCCTAACATAATGAGTATCATCCTTACCAACTACTATCTCACTCATATTAACATCAACAGCAATACTTTCCTTTGGCTCAACCTTCTCTTTCTTCTTCTCAAAAACCACTTTAAGGAAAGCCTTATCGTTTCTAACTACTAACCTAGCCTCCTTCATCTTCCAACTCATGTAGTCCTTCAAGTTTCTGGGATAGCCTAAGATTGGTAGTTCACCAACACTTGCAATCCTAACAGTCATTGCTTCAAAGTCCACATTATAACTTGCCTTTGGTGTTAGCCAAACTGTCGGCTTATATACTCTTGGAAACCTACCCTTCTTAGGATTATTATACCAACCCTTGTACACTGAGAGAGCGTCACGGTAGCAATCCTCAGCAACCTTTGAGGGTAAATTATATTCCTCCCTTAACCTCGTGTATAACTCCTCGTGGACTTTCGAAATCACCCCATCCTCATTTGGATTTGGAACGTTTTCCTTCAACCAAAATAGGGTGAAACGAAGTGCTTTTACGTAGTTATTCACGAGGGCTAGGAGGGGTTCAGATAGAGCGATCTTCATCGAAACTGTAGCTCTGATCGCCTTAACCCTCCTAGCCATTAATGAAATTTTTGACAAAGAAGTATTTAAACCTTTCTATAAGGGGGCTATCCATCCCCGCCCTAAAGGACGAGGCTTTCCGCCCCCTTAACCCCCATTTTTTGTAAAAGTGTGGGTTAAAAAGTTTTCCCCGCAAGTGTAGGGGGAAACGGAAATTTTTATAAGGGGGTGTTTATAAATTTTCTTAAATGAAAGCCTTAATTTGTTTCCCTAAATGTCCTAATAAAGAGAAAGATAAATATGACAAAGTAATGGATCTAGAAAGTTTTCTGAACGTTGATGAAATCATGAAAGATCCTTTTGGTTATCTAAAATCGCTGAGAGACGCTATGATGGTTTTACAAAAGCAGGAAGAAGTCGATCTCAACAAAATTAAAGAACTGTTATATAAAATAGTAAACAAAGATTTCTTGAATCTAGTCTTCAGCAATCAGAAAAAAGAAGACGTGGAATTACATGTATGTTTACCGAAGAACCCGATTCAAGGTGCATTTACAGGACTCCTGTTAGACATAATAAAAGATATCTCAAATAATATAATAGTAGAAAAAGAATGTTAGGGATTCTAATGAAACTTGCAGATTTCCTCATATATAAACAAAATCATTTTTTAAAATTTTTAAAGGAGAGAAAATGTGAGATTGATAATCCGGAAAATTACTTGAGAGAAACCGCAAAGCTATACAAGGATCTCAACATAGACGACGATGAGTATTTTTTCGTATTACTGCATCTCGTGGGAAGGCGATATTGTGTAACTGTTGGTGACATAGTAGATTTTTTTGGGCTGGATCCGAATTCTGTTTTGTATATAAGCAGAAAAATAAGTAGAAAACTTAATATGAAATTTAAATGGAATTTGGATGTATGTATCAAACGTATATGTGAGTATTGTGACATAAACGAGGACGAAGCTCAGGTAACTCTGAAAAAATTCATTTCGTTTTTTGGTTCTGGGAGATTAGACGTATTACTAACATTTTCAGCTGGTTTTATATACGGATGTGATGTAACAGATCTATTTGGTATATCAACGAGTGCACTAAAATACCACTTAAAAAACATTTTATTTGGTCAATTAAATTTTCAATAAACTAGCGAATATAAGAAAACCGATGCCAATAGCTAGTATAAAAACACCAAAAACAAGTATAATATAGTTTATAGTTCCTATCCCCCTTATGAGACTTGCAAATATACTATGAGCGTAAATTGGTTATTATTATTATTAGATATCGATGGCCCAGTTATATTGAAGATTAAGGGTAAATATGCTCCACTGCAACTTAAATTAACGTTGTATGAAATTGGAAGACTACCGCTTCCTGAGGAATCTGTGGATAACGTAAAATTCTGATTAGCAAAAGTTATAGTGTAAGTGGCGTTAGGATTGGCATTAGAAATAGAGAATGTTATGGAAATGGTAGTTTGTGTATTGGCAGTAATCGGTATAGTAACCGAACCTGTTGGATTTGAATTAGATAGAGTGACGGTAACACCAGAGATTGCTACACTAACAAATATTTTCTTAACTTCTATTAAGTATAAGAGGAGTGCTACTGCAGCTATTATTATTGCTATTATTGCTACAAGAGTTTTCGTCTCCATACTTATCTCCCCACAATCTTCTGAATTATATCCATAAAGTTATTATTTAATTTTCCCGTTATGGAAAAAGTCGTACCAGTTCTACTTAACGCTGGTGCTGGCGGACTTAACTGAACTGCTTGACTGCCAGATGTATTAGACAAATAAGGAATTGTAGCCTCCATCTCCTGTAACGTGACACATAAATTTGAGCCACTTTGCGTGGTACCGCATATCTGCTGATTTGGATATACGGTGATAGAGGTAAAATAAAATGGGAAAACGTTTTGGAAATTAATCAATAAGGGTATTTGCGGTGAAATGCCTGGCCCAGTTATTATTATACCTCTATAATCAGGTGTTGGTACGTTGGGTATTGTCATCGTATATGTAACGCATCCAAAGCCATTGCTGTCGGTATTAAAAGTATAAGTTGGGAACGTTAACGGTTGTACTGGAGTACAACCGTTGGCTGTAGGTATTGAATAATACACCGGTTCACCAGCAATTTTGTATTGTGAATTAGGTTCTCCTATTAACGTAACATAGAAAGTGAGAGTAGTGGTCAGAAAAGAATCGTACCAAGGTAATCCACATGTATATTGTTCACTGTAAAATTCAGGACCAGGATATTGCATACTCACTACACCAACATTACCGTTCCCTAAAGCAAAAAGAGCTGAAGATTGTTGGTACCCAGTATTCGCAGTAACTCTGATAAATGCCTGAGGAAATGAGATAGATCCGCACCCCTATAGAACTCCAGCTGAAAATTTTTATATTTTACCAATTTCTGACTTCCTCCACGTCCTGGAAGGGCGAGGCTTTACGCTCCCTTAACCCCCATTTTTTGTAAAAGTGCGAGGGGATTGAGTAATATATACTAGCCCGTCTTTAAATTGTTTTAGAACAAAGAAATGAAAACCGTCATATATACATAACTCTAAATTAACGTAAAGAGGGAATTTCTCGCACCTATCAAAAGCTATTACGCATTCCTCGTTCGAATAAAAGTTAGGAAGTCTCGAAAGCATTTGTTTAAAAGGCTTAAGTTTGAAAGGATTCTGGAGTTCATTTATTGGATATATTCCGCCATTTGACTCAACAAGGAATATATCACCCCAATTCCACAAATCAGTATCAACTTTTAATATCCTTGATATAATCGCCTTTCTGGTCTCACGTAGTTTTCTGGCTCTTGCAAAAACTAATGCAACAACTTCCTTCTCTGCAACCGATATTGGGTATCTTGTAACTGAATTTATCACAAGATAACTACCATTATACATCCCAAGGTATACAGGGATATTAGGGTAATCTATCAAATGACCTTCAGCGTAAATATGAACGTAAATCGGTTTAACACACTCCTCCATTACTTCAACGCCCTCGCCATACGCTTTATTATATCCCATACAGCCTCTATATTCTCCGTAGAAACTCCCTCTTTACTAGACTTTTCTATAATTTTGGGAAGTTCTTCGTCAATAATAGAAATTGCACTGTCAATGCTTAACCCCCTAGGTGCCTCTTGATATGATTTATTAATCATAATATTTAACGCATTGGACGTAAGCTCTGAAAGGAAATAAGCAGTAATTTTGGGTTCAATTCTGTATTTCTTATGCATTGGAGAAATAACAGTGTCAAAGAACTCAAACATTTCTCTTAATCTATTTAATTCTTCCCAACTAAAGTTAGTTCTTAGTTGTTTGAGTTTCTCACTAATTTCTTGCTTAGATGGCGGACTAGGAGACGACGTTGGCGAAGGTGAGGGTGACGGTGATGGACTAGGTGATGGACTGGCTGATGATGAACTCTTCTTTACTGGAACAGCTACCATGAGAATAAATAATTTTTTGAGATTAAATTTTTGACTAGGGTTTACATTAACAATGCTCCAGCAAATGCAGACGTACCGCCAATGACTGTCAATACTCTACCGAAGGTTTTTAATTTTGGTAGATCACCTAATGCATAAAGTATTATAAGAACAATTAATATACCTGCACCTATAATTAAAGAAATAAGAACATCTATATTCATAAAAACACCTCACTTTAGTATTCCAGCGAAGTATAACCCTATAAATAATAATACTAGTGATGCTATTCCTTCAACTACACCTACAACGTTCATGAATAACATCGCTAACCCTGCAGCAATGAAAATGAATCCAACAATTTGTGTGGCCGTTATCTCCATATTGATCAAACAGATAGTAGATGAAAAAAATAAAAACTTTTACCCCGTCCCTAGAAGGACGAGGTTTGTCGTTTGTTTTATCATATATCGCTGAAAGGGGAAAGTTTTATCCCGTCCGTGAGGGGCGGGGTAGCTCATTTTGTCGGAGACAATTGGTTGCAGATTTGTATTACTCGCTTTTCTGTTTCTCTAAACAAGTTTTCAATAACATTAATCGTATTTTGCAAAGTAATGATATGCTGGGGTTTTGCTGGTGGAAATACACCAGGTTCGTATGGAATACGAACAGGTGTTAAGTTCTGTAATTTTTCTATTAAATTTTTTATGTTAGAATTAATGAACATATGTGCGATTTTTACGACTACTGCTCCAAGAGTACCTTCATTTCCCGCATGATATGCTCTCAGTTCCATTACTGGTTCCTTTTTTATTTGGTAATCTTCTACTATGTTTGCGTAATACGAAAACATGTGTAACTCTACCACATACTTAAATTCTGTGCTGATATCCACCATAGGGGTTCCAGTTAACGATACACCAGCCCTATAGAATGTAGCGTAAAATACATGCGGAGGACGATCAACGTCTATACTAAACGGAATAGGCCTTGTCATATATCGACTACTAAAGTTAAGATAGTTTTGAATAGCTTTTTTCAGTGAATTGAAAATTTCATCTGATAACTGTATAGCGTCATTTATTGATTTTGGTTTGAAATGAGGATACGAGACACCAACCAAAACTTCTCCTATAGTTCTATCCCCTATATAAGCATTACTTACCACTCCAACATGTATAGATACTTTGTCATCTTCTGCCTTTATCTCTTTTTTGACACATTCGAAACCATTCGTCATCGGTATTTCTAAGGACGTAAAAAATTAAAACTTTTACCCCGTCCCTAGAAGGACGAGGTTTGTGGTTCGTTTTGTAAAATCCTTCTAACAAGCTCATATGGGATATTACGAAGGACTTTGAGTGAGCTACCCCGCCATGAAGGGCGGAGCTTCCTGCTTCATAGCCCCACCTTGCCCGTAGCCTTTCGCTACGGGTAGAGGGCGAAGCTCCACAGGCACTAAGGGTGGCTCCCACCCCGCATGATGCGAATCCATTATGCCCAATATTGGGCCGTTTGATGGAGCAGAGGCGTACCACATAGACCCTCGCTTTAACCGAGGCGTCTCAGTGACGCTTGCTCCGTCAGTGACTGCCATTAAGAGAAATTTTGGCAAAGAAGTATTTAAACTTTCTGTAAGGGGGCTATCCATCCCCACCCTAGAAGGACGAGGCTTGTCGTTCGTTTTGTAAAATCCTTCTAACAAGCTCATATGGGATATTACGAAGGACTTTAAACAAAAAAGCGTAGATGTCGGGCTGGAGCTTTTTATCTACGACGAATAATTTGTCATAGACTACGGCAATTGGTGCTTTAGTATCATCTGAACTCCATATTAAATCCGCTAGAAACTGTTTGTTTGACGACAGAATATAATCTCTTGGGTCTTTCGCATCCGCTCCAAAATACAAAGGACGATAATGAATGTATTTCTTAACTTGCGGGAAATCTTCTAAATATGCTTCCAATCGTGCATTATGTTTCAATAACAGTCTCTCCGCACTGCTCCTGACTTTGGTTAGTACCACGCCCAATACTTTAGGGGTTGGTGAAAAAGTCCATATATACTTAGGCAAAGCGTATGACAAAAATAACTGTGCTGCTGTAAATGCTTCCGTGGTACCGTCCTCTGGTACCAATACGTAGTCTGACGCAACAAGTGAGGGTGTTAACGATAAGAAGTCTGACGGAGCGTTGTCGATCAATATAAAGTCATAAATATTATTGATAGTATTAATATATCGTTTCATTACAAAAGGATCGCGTAGTGGGATCTTCCCTTCAAACACTGCGTCTAAATGTCCAGTTAAAGATCCAGGGATAATATCAACATTTATTGTTTTTCTAGTAACTGATGTGTAACTAAAAGTGTAAATCTTTGGTCTTTTATCACGTAATATAGCCATCACAGTAGGATCGTTATCCGTTTGTGCTTCTTTTATTATCTTTTCCCTGGCCTCTTCTGATAAAAATATCTGTGTTAATGAGGTCTGTGAATCTAGATCAATTAATAAAACCCTATATTTTTCGGCAAGACCCAATGCCAGAATTGCCGTTAATGTTGTTTTACCCACTCCGCCTTTTAGATTTTGAATGGTAACAACATATACCATTTTACTGCTCATCTCCTTTCTCTCCATAGAACTCTTCGTTGAACTTCTTAAGAACTTTATTGTAATCTATTTCGCCGTGGTGAATTTCATCCCATCTATAAAATTTCATATTACTTTTTGCAAATTCGTAGAAGAGTTCCTCTATTTCTTCTTGCGTCATATATCTACGCAATATAGGTACCGCATTGAACCAGAAGTAATTGGACACTGCAACAAACGCATTAGTGAAATTCTCCCATACTGAGACAAGTCTTTGAATCTCTTTATCAGACAGTTTATCTTCTATCTTTGAAAGAGACGTTTTAAACATTTCATCTCTGATTACACTAGCTTGTTCTATAACACTATCAGCACCAATTTCAACTATTTTAACTTCGTTTTTAACGTTCGCCTGAAGGGCTTGTTCTTCCTCTTTTGCTGCCTGTTGCCACTCTCCTACGAAAGGGTACTCATCACTTCCGCTATCCTCTTTTTGTTCCACCTCACTCTCGATCTCCTCCCCTTCTTCCTCCTTTTCTAGCTCTTCGATCTCCTCTGCTCTGGACTTCTTCTTTGACTTAGCTGCCTTCTTCTCCATTTTAAGCTTATTAATAGCTTGGCTTACTGCCATTTTATGCTGTAGTATTAAGTCTAATAAGTCGTCTCTCTCTAAGACTTTCCTACCGTCTTTATCAGTGATTAAGCTGGATAGTTCTGATTTAGGGATGCGTTTGTCCAAGTCTAGTAAGTTCTTTCCTTTCAATAATAGGTAAATATTGTAAGCCGTCATGATCCCTATTTTACCCTTCTTTTTATCCCCAATGTATTGAATTAACCATGGTGCTTCTTTCTTAATCTGAAGATATTTTCTAATGGTATCTTCATTTATCTGAACGTCTGGTGCTAGTCTTTTCAATTCCTCCTTTATCTCTCTAGATTCTTGTCTTGTTGAAATTTTATCAGTATTTGTTTGTAAAATCGTGGCACTAGTGCCACGATTTTGTTCGTTTTTATGCTCAAAAATTGTAGCACCGGTGCTACGATTTTGTTCATTTTTGATCTCATTTTTCTGTTCTTCAAATTTTTCAGTTATTTGTGTTTTGAGAGCCTTCTTCTTCTCTGCAATTTTATCAATTAATGCGATTATCTCGTCTTTACTTAGATGCCTTCTTTTAAGATTAAAGCTCACAATAATATCTAGCTCCTCTTCCCTATCAAAAGTCTCATAAATTTCAACTGGTATTTCCTTAATTCCTAACTCCTTTGCAATCCTATATCTAGTGTAGCCGTCTAAAATCTCGTAGTTTTTATTGATTATAATAGGGTCTAGGAAGCCCAACTGTTGTATCGATCCCTTAAGCTCCTCGTAGCTGTTATTCTCTGGCATTAACTCCTTGTATTCTGGTACTTCTTTGATGTCATCAATACTGACCTTGGTTGCGGTAATTAGATTAGCCATTATGCATTCACCAGTTTTTTCAATAGTTCTAAGTATTGTTTTCCTTTTTCAGTTAATTTATAATATTCTTTACCATCTTTCATTTCTTTTGCAACCAATCCATCTAGCAGTAATCTGTCCAATGATCTGTAGAGTTTATTGTGAGTTAAATTTAGTTTTTGTAACAATTCTCTTTTTGTACTTTCATTTTTTTCTAGCTGTTTCAGAACTTGGATATAGTATATGGGATACATGTTTTGAGGCATGCTTTCTCCGCATACTATTATACGGGAACTGTTAATAAAGTTTTCGGTTACGGGAAACAAGTACGTAAACAGTAAAAAAATTATAAAATTCGTGGTGCGTATTTCTGATAAAACAAACGACAAACCTCGCCCTTCCAGTGCGGGGAGGAAGTCAGTTAATATTTTTAATTTTTCATTCTATTAATGGTGGTGAGGGTGTATGGATAGTAAATGGAAGATTTTAATTGCAATAGTAGCTATCACAATAGTAGCTATATTAATTTACTATTTAGTAGTAATAAAGAAGGTCTTTGTTCCATTCGGTGCCTCTATTTCGCCAACATCTGTTACTTTATCTAACAGTAGTCCAACTGCTACAGTCAGCGTTTCTCTCAGCGGAACTCAAGGGCAGACAATTGATATTAATTTATCCTTCAGCCTTACTGGTGGACAACCAAACAGTTCATATACTGTAACCCTTAAAGGCATAACAACCCTTACTACGATTAATACTAACTCCTCTGGAAGCGGTTCAGCTTCGGCTACAATACCTATAGGTCTTCAACAGACCGTAAGTAATGTCCCCTATATTATTGTTATAACTGGTCCTGGTATAGTAAACTCTAATAATAATCAATTTACATTAACACTAAATGTATCTGTCACAGTTGCCACTCCAACACCAACACCTACTCCAACACCAAATCCGACAGTTACAGTTACCATATCTGCCTCATGAGGAAAAACTATGGCTTCCACAATTAAGCAGTTAGAAAATGGATTGTTTTGGGGTATTGGATTTACTGTGGGTTTCATTTTAGTTTTAATAGTACTATCATTACTTCTTTTCCCAGCAGTTAAAGCTTAGTTTTTTTAATTTTTGTTCTATTTCCATTTCATGCAGGACATTTTAAGGAAAATAACCCCATCGTCAACAAGGTATCTTTTAAGACTTAACAAGATTAAACTGCACGAGCTCTTATATCAAAATAAGAAATTCTTCGTTAAGTATACAACAACGCAGACTACTAATGCTGGGGTATCTTTATCTTGGACTATCAATAACCAACAAGGATCAGTAACTTGGATTATAACTAATAATTCTAGTCAGCCAGTTTCAGTTGGACTTTACAGAGGAGTACCTAACTATTCACCAGTATATTTCTTCGGCGAAGCCTTCAATATGGTATATCTTGCAAATAATCTAGTTACCCCGTGTAGTTCACCACAGCAGGAATTCTGTCTAGGTATCTTATCATATTTGGGAGTTATGAGGTTTCCAGCATTCGTATTTAACATTCCTCCTTCTTCTCAATATCAAATAACAGAGTACGGATTTCCTCCTAACCCACAGATAGTAGCAAAACTCATAGAACTAATTCCAATATCACAGAAAAACGTAGTTGTTTATTATGACCCGGTTTTACCTCAAGCATATATGCAAGAGATCGGTCAGCAAGTCCCTTATGAACCAGACCCGTATACGATGGCAACATATGTGTATAATATGAAAGAGAACGTTCTTAACGAATTTGGTTATTTAGTAATGAATAATTCTCCTTTGACAAATAATCAGGCCATTTTACAATTATATTTGAATTTATTACTTTCTCTTCCATTTCCGATAGACGTTATCTGACCTCCTCTCCACCCTAAAGGGCGAGGTTTTTCGCCCCCTTAACCCCCATAAAGCTTAAAAGCTCTGAATACTTCAAAGTATTGTGGAACATAAGGAAGAAGAAGTCGATATAAATAAAATTAACGAAGACGAGCAGTTAAAGACGTTAGTTCCACCAAACAATTCAGTAGGTGATTTGGAGGAATCATTGAAAGAAAATTCACAGATCTTCCCTCTTATTGTTGACAGAAACTATGTCCTTATCGACGGATATACCAGGCTATCAATCATGAAAAAATTGGGGTTCACCAATGTCCGTGTATTAAAATATAACCTTGATGCCAAAGAAAATAGGGTAGAAGTACTTAAGTTAGTGTGGGTCTTTAATGGTGCCCGAAGACAACTTGATAGAAACGAGAAGCTTGTATTCTATGATAAGATATCAGAGGCAATGCTCAATGCCCTCAAAGAAGAGAAAAAGAAAACAGTAAAACTGAATGATGGGTCTGAAATCACCGCAAGTGACTATAAACGAATATTGGAAGAATTGGATAAAGAAACTAAATACCTATCAGAAAGCGACAAAGAGAAATTTGCAATCCTTAAAATCCACGCACCGTGGTTGGCTGATTATGTTACTGACGTAAACAATAAGGTTCCGTTGAACTCTGTCTATAGAATTTATATGAAGTTAAAGAAGACTAACGATTTAGAGAAATTAAAAGCTTTACCTAAAGAAGATAGAGATCTATTAGTCACGACAAATGAAGGGAGAAAAATTATACTAAATGATGAGTATAACTACATTCTTCAAGACATATTGAACGGAAATATACATACAAGAGACGTGTTAGAAAAAGTTAAAATTGAAACTAAAAAGGACAAAGTTGAAAAACAACAGACCTCTAAAATAGAAGAGATGAATAAACCATATCATGAGTCGCCCGAAGAGAAAGAGGATAGGCAATCAATCGGAACAGCTGAGGTAATATTGTCAAAAGAAAAAATAGTAATTGAACTGGGTGAATGTAATGTATCTACATCAGAAGTCAAGAAAGTAAACATTAGTGTATATAATGATAATGAAAGGGTTCTAAAGTCTGGAGCAATTCATATATACAAGGATAGAAATGGTAATATTTGCGAAATTAATGTAGAAATGTTCTGACAAAACAAAAAATTATCGTAACAAGGGGTTCAAAGGGGGCGGAAGACTCCATCCGTAAGGGCGGGGTGGTTCACATATAAAAAGCTATTTTTATTAACAACGGTCCGTCCGCAGCTATAACGAGATAAGGATATCCATGATATGGGACATTGTTCTGTTTTAGCACATCAGAAAATATTATTGGTGTTTCTTGTGTTATTGTGATTGGCGTCTCATTTATTATAAGTGAATCATTATGTAGTTTGGTGTCATTTTCAATATTAAACCACACTGATATACTTACAGATGGTGCCGAGGTTGTAGACGTAACACCTAAAGCTTTAGCAGCCTCTAATCCTAATGGTTCAGCGGTTACAACAAAATTCTCTGACAACAATGGAATCAGTATGTTACCTGCTTGAGATAGAGTATAGGTTTGTACAACATAAGGTTGCTGGGATGGGCTAGATGTGGTAGATGTGGAAGTAACTGGTTTCTTTATAACAAATAAATAAATTAATATCGCTACAATTGCAATTGATAATAAAATGGAATAAATGATCTTTTTGTCCATGTTCTCTCCACTTATTAATGCATCTCTTTTTTAAAAATTAAAGTTTTATCTCGCTAATTTAAGACGGGGAGGAGGTCAGAGCTCCAACGTAAATGGGACTTTAACGCCAAGAAATTCCGCTAGTTTGTTAAATGCGTTGACCATATATGTATCTTTTATCACTAAAGCGAATATTGAAAGGGTCTTTTCAGTCCCTCCTCTCATTCCTCTACCTACTTCTTGAATTACAGTTCTTAACTGTGCTGGATATGAACTCAGAACTATGTTTTCTACTTCTGGTAAATCAACTCCTTCTCCCAACCTCTTAGCTGCTATTATAACATCCCAAGACGTCCTAGAGAGTTTCTTTATATCAGCAGTAGATAGAATTGGTATCACCTTTTTGCCGTATCTTTCTATACCTTTCGCGATCATTTTGATCGCCTCTATCCTCAACGTAAATACCAAAGTTTTGCCTTGTAAAAGCCCAGCGACCATAATGGTTTTGTTTATAACCTCGTTATCTATGGCAATTAATGTATGTCTCCTTCCTATGCTTCTGGTATAGATATTATAATAATGTCGTATTTCCTGCTCTGATAATTTGGGATTGTTGAGCTTCTTAACTGCGTTCTTTATAGCATTCGTTAATGCCCTATAGACCTGCATGAATTCGGCACTTGGTTCAATAGGTACTTGATATAGACCAACCTCTGGTATGTATCTCCTTAGTTCTCCATATGTCTTCTGGAATATAACGGGCAAGGGGTATATTTCTTTCTTTGATATGGTCGCAGTTAGCCCCATAATATATTCTGCATTAAAGTTAAGAACTGCGTCATATAGTTTAGTCCCCTTATGTGCATGGTGAACTTCGTCTATTATTAAAAATGTTTTAGTAGGTATAAGTCTAGTTTGTTTAGATTTGGCTAACCTGATGAATGTAGGATAGGGAAAAATCGTAGCAGCTATCTTGGACACACCTCTCTTGGTCGAGACATAAGCCCTAGCTGGTATACCAGATTCTCTAAGCGATCTCTCCCATTGTAAGGCAAGGCTTATCGTAGGAACTGTCACTATATATGTATCTACTTTATTTTCTTCTTTTAGCCTCTGTAACGCTGAAATAGCAATGTAAGTTTTACCAGTACCAGTAGGAAGGACTACAATACCTTTCTTTTTTTGAAGAAATGTCTCAACTGCTTCTTTCTGATATTCTCTAAGAATATCATATAACGTACTGCTCAATTGAATCCACAGAAAATTGTTAATGCAAAAAATTTTAAGTTTCCCCCGCAATTCTATAATTACAAAAGACTGAAAGCCTCGCCCTTCCAGGGCGGGGAGGGGGTTATGGAACTAATGTACTTCAGATCTGGAACCAATGCAAGGGTAATATACGTACGAGAACCTTTTTTTATAGAAGAAAAATATGAGGGGACATGCGAAAAAGATCATAATGAGTTTTTTTATGAACTGGCTGGAGGCGGAAGAAAAATCTATTTTACCAAATATTATAGAATCGGAAAAATGGATAAATATCAGTTACAGGATCCATTTTTTGTTCTTTATGTTGGGTGCTTCAAGGATGTTTTCTACATGGCAATATTTGATTTTAATGAAGAAAAGTATAAAATAATATATAAAAGATTTGTGAAAGATTTACCGATGAACATAGATTTAGAAGAGCTGCTTAAGCTTGCGAAGATTGAAGCTTAACTGCAAAGTATATGGCAAATGCCAATGCAGAAAACCAGGCTATCACAAAAACTAGAATTAAATAGTACACATTCATTTCTCTAACCCGCCATAACCCGCACTTCTATAGAGTTGCAGCAGATAGCTTTTATACCTCAGCAGCTGACTCTTTAGAAGTGCGGGGGGATTAGTACATTCTATGTTCGAACACCTCCAGGCCACTTGGGGTCATTTTTATTATAGCTCCGGAGTTCTCGGTTATTGAACAGTTCTCTAATATACCTAACACACTGCCGTTATTTATGTATAATAAACATATATCAACCCCAGGCAGTCTTAGAATATATTGTGTCTGCGAATACCCGTATCTTTCGATCCTTACTACTGGTACTTTAAAGACGAATTCTATATTCTGTTCATCTATTACTTCACCAAGGCTCGACTCTGCACCTATGACGGGGCCGTAAAAGAATGGACTATACGAACCATAACCCCTATAACCTCTAGCAAAACTTTCAGCTGATTTCGCAAAGTGTTCAGTAGATTCCGGTGAATAGTAGACCATAATTTTCTTAGTCTTACTAACTTCTAAATCTGGAATTACTATTAGTGAGTCGTCATAAGCGAAGATTATTGCTCTTTTCACATTATAGTTCACGAAATATCTGATAAATTGCGACTTATTATCGGTAATAGTGTAGATGTTATACTGGAGTAATTGATTAAGCCATTGAGGATATTTAGTTGGTGGAGCTGGTTTGGGTGAAGGTTTGACTTGTGGTGGAGCTGGTTTGGGTGAAGGTTTGACTTGTGGTGGAGCTGGTTTGGGTGAAGGTCTACCAATAAGAGATAATATAGTGTCAGTAGCTTCAGACGCAGATATAGACCCCTTAGCATAGTCGCTAAGAATTTGCAATATAGATTTGGCAATGCTCTTTTGTACTTCTGGTGGTAGTATGACAACTTTGTCGAAAATTTCTTTGTATTGGGACGGAGGTATATTAGCTTCTTGTAACAACTCCAAGAATGTAGTAAACATCCCTTCTAATTTAGTATAATCTTTAGGTGAGAGACCAGCTTGATTTAAGATAGATAAATAAGCGGTTAGAAAGTCAGGTATCTGATCTATGGGTATGCCAATAGTAGTAGGCTTACCTACTAAGTGAGAGTATAACTCATTTAACAGAGATTCAGCGGTTTCTAATTCCGTTTCCTCTCTTTTTGCTAACTCTTCATATCTTTTCTTTTCAGCTTCTATTTTTTCTTTGGGAGAAATAACAGTGGATTTAGAGGCGATAAGTGAATATAAGGCATCGGTCAAAAGCACTGCTGTTCTATTATACATCACTAAACTCCTAGCGTTAGGTGCTACCTTTAACGAGTAAGTGTATGCTCTATCATAGATATCACCACAATCTATTAGGTGAACGTCTATCTTACTTACATCAATAGATGTTATACCAGCAGAAGACAGTTTGGGAGAAAGTATCCTCCAAACGTCCGCTGGGGAAACAGAAGGAAATGGGGGGGCATTAGGTTTAGGTTTCACAACACTCGTACAATAGTCTATTGCCTCTTGAATAAGAGGTTCAAAGGTAGTAAATTCTGGCGAAGCTTCCTCCATCCTAAAACGTTTCTGTTCTTCTCTAGTCCGCTTAGCCAGCTCTTTTTTGGTTTGAGTAGTAACATAGAGGACATAAGTAGAGTAAGCATCTCTCAAATCCTTAGGTAAAAGATCCTCTATTTTAACCAATGCATCTAATAAGCTGTTTGCCTGAGGTAAGTTGTCTATTTTATCATCTAATAGATAAATACCTACATCCAAAACTGGATTGTTTATTATGTCATTCGCAGCATTTAGATAAGTTAATTTCGCTATGGCTTTATCCCTTATGGTCTTTAACTTCTCATAATTAGATAAAACATCTATGGGGTTAGGAGTAGTAACCGCAGCATATATAAATCTAACAATGCTTTCTGCATCGGTAAAAATTGGAAGAGTGTCACATGTCCCTATAGGTGGGACACCAACAAAATTAGGTAATAATCCAAATACATTAACCGATTCCCATAAACGGTCTGGTATTGCTTTAGTGTCGAATTTAATATTATTTGGACACATCGTCCTAATATTCCTGAATAAGTCATATGGTGTAGCACTTTCTGACATACCCGCACCTCTATAGAGTTACAGCGGAAATTTTTTATATTTTACCACTTTGACCGACCTCTCTCCACCTCAGAGAGACGAGGCTTTACGCCCCCTTAACCGTCGAAAACTATGAAAGATCAAAATCCTTAAATATCACTTTTGTTTGTACAACAATAGAGTAAAAATGTCTCGTATAATCTTTGACGCGGAAAGGGGAGAATATATCGATACAGAGACGGGAGAAGTAATAGAGGAAAAAGTTGTAGATTTAGGCCCAGATTGGAGAGCGTATACTGCAAAGGATAGAAATAAGAGGGAAAGAGTAGGAAGTCCAATTACACCTAAGGTTCACGACTGGGGATTTCATACAACTATAGGTTTTGGTAGGGCAAAGTATAGAATAAAAACACTAAAAATGCAGAGAATACAAAATAAAATTAGAGTATCACCAAAAGATAAAAAGCTGGCCACGCTATTGTTAATACTAAACGATGAGAGTGCTAAATTGGAATTACCAGAACACGTTAAGGAAACAGCTTCATTAATAGTAAGAAAAATTGTTGAGAATGGCCAGACCAGGAGAATAGATCCTTATATTTTAGTAATAACATCATTATATTACTCATGTCAAGTAAATAATGTTCCTAGATACTTACAAGAGTTTAAGGTGAGGTATGCCATATCTTCAAGTGAATTATGGAAGGCTTTGAGGAGAGTCCAAAATGTTGCTAAAAACATTCAGGGATTAAAACCCGCTATTAAACCCACTGAATATATACCTAAAATTGTTGAGAAATTAGGCTTGCCACAATCTGTTGCAACAAAGGCTGCTGAAATAATAAACAAAATGTATGAAAAAGGTCTGACGGGGGGGAAAAGTCATATATCACTAAGTGCCGCTGCGGTGTATTTAGCAAGTATTTTAATGGACGTGAAGAAGACGCAGAAAGAAATCGCCATAGCATTAAATATTACTGAGATGACTATAAGGAACAGATATAAGGAAATCATAGAGGCCCTGGGACCTATAAGATACGTCTGCAAAAACTGTGGGTTTGAGTTGTACAGATTTGAAAGAGTGGGAGAAAACTTTTACGGTGTGAGAACCCCCTCGGAAATAAAGTCAATATATGGTGAAAAATGTCCAAAATGCTATAGTTCTTTAGAACTGCGGGGTTCGGGCTTCATTGAATTTTCATGAATTTGTATCCAATTTCGTTTTGTTAGAGTGGGGAATACACATTTATTGTTGAACCAGCATTTAATCCATTCGTGAACTGTAGTATATACCCGTTCATATCAACAAAACCCGTTCCTACATAACTCTCTGAAGCTACTAAATTGCCGTTTAAGTCAAATTTATATACACTAAACGAATTACCTTGCTGTGCAGAAACGTAAACGTAACCGTTAGCAATTGAAAACATCAGATTGTTATTAGGTAATTGTATTAATTGTTTGGTGGAAATGACGGTGTTTGTAGCCGTATTAAATATAACTAATTTTACGTACCCATTAGATGAATAATATACTAGATAGATGTTTGTCCCATCAGTATATATAGGTAAAACTCCACCGTAATTCAGATCGCTGGCTATGGTCGTTATGTATGTCGGAACTATTTTTGAAGTATTACATAAAGTATTAACGTTATTATTCCCTTGAGTGTATAAAGTATTAAGGAAAACTACTTCCATCGCCATAATATTAGGACTATTAATCCCTGCAACCATGTATAGATTATTATTGACCACTATTTTTGGCATTCTATAGAGGTACAATGTGTTTCCTGCCGAATCTGTGAGAGAGAAAGTACCGAATAATGAAGGGGTTAAAGAAGGAGTGAAAATTACGTAACCTGTACCTCCAGTAGTAGTCCCAGGATTGGCACCACCTATCGATATAACATCGTTATTATTACCAAACACTATTGTTGATGTATTCATATTATCGCAGCTACCTCCAGGTATCTTAATAATTGAGAGTTGTTGAGTTGAAGTATTATAAAATGCAACATATGGTGCACAAGGAAACGCACAGGGTGACCAGGGTTGAGAGGCTTCTTCTCCACCCCCAAACGCTATTAACCCAGGTACTGTAGAATAACCAGTAATGTTGCTGTAATCGATATTTGGTGCAATTGTTGTATTATCTGGTAATGTTACCACTGATCCGTCTGGATTAATCAGAACCGCGTAATCTCCCGTCGAACCTGGAAGTAATTGAAATACAATTTTGTTTGGAGGCAAGAAGTATCTAGTGTTAGAAGAGAAAGTACCTGGAAGTGATTGTTTTAGAGTAGTTGAGAAAAGTATTTGCTTCTTCGGCCTTGCTACTCCCAACGCTGAAACTATAAGAGATAACGCTAATGCTGCCAACAAAGCGACTATTAAAATTAAGAATGTTCGTCTATCCATATATGACGAAAATGAAATGAAAATTTAAAAATTTTTACAAAACGAACGACAAAACTCGCCCTAAAGGACGGGGAGGAGGTCAGGGGGACTTTAGAAACGTTGTTAATCTTTCAACTGGATGGTCGCTTGCTATTTTGCTGATCGTTGGCAAAGTATATTCAACTACTTTAAGTTTATTTAATGGAAAAACTTTAAGCGTCTTACTAACACCGTCATATTTTAAAATCACGTTTGGTATTGGTACACCAAAATCAGTAAGTGTGAGAAATGTAATAATATCAGTATTACTGTCAAAATTAAGTTTATCTAAGTTAGATAATAAATAACTTCTACTCACAGCCCAAATTCTTGGAGTACCCTTGTCTTCCGCTTCTCTCCATATATAGTCTGTCATTCGTGGGTCTCTATAAATATTGTCAATTCTGCCACTGAAATCTGGAGAAAATCTTACGAAGATATCATTAGCAATATACATTCTATTAATTAATACTGAGTTTCCATAAGTATACAAGCTGGGTCGAATAGTTATTTTGTTTGCCTTAAACACATTTATTAGTTCCTTATAGCCCCCTATCCGTTGAAAACCGATGTAAAAAGTAACCTGTTTATAGCTGGGTTTTTCATAAATTTTTATTCCATTTATCTTTTTCTGCTTAAGTATCTCTAAAAGTTTAGGATCTATGAGGGTATAAAACATTTGCTCGTCCAAAAAAGAATGAACTTTTATTCCAGGCTGAATGATACTGTTCCGCTCTGAATCGACCTCAAATAGTGTTCCAAGATTAATGTAATCAAAATTATATTTATCTGCCACTTCCTCAAAATAACGTGATAATAAACTATAGTTTAAATCTTTTGTTTGCATTAATGAACCACCAGACATAAAAAATAAAAACTTCCTCATGGTGAGCTACCCCGCCCTGAAGGGCGAGGCTTCCTGCTTCATGGCCCCACCTTGCCCGTAGCTCTTTGCTACGGGTAGAGGGCGAAGCTCCACAGGCACTAAGGGTGGCTCCCACCCCGAGCACTGGTGTTAACGTGCTGTGTCCCCTTATGGGGCCGTTTGATGGAGCAGAGGCGTACCACATAGACCCTCGCTTTAACCGAGGCGTCTCGGTGACGCTTGCTCCGTCAGTGACTGCCATTAAAAGAAATTTTGGCAAAGAGGTATTTAAATGTAACTACAAAGGGGGCTATCCATCCCCGCCTATGAGGCTTTCCGCCCCCTTAACCCCCAACTTTGTAATATCAGTTTGTTAGTATTTTTGCTCCACCGTCGGGGGTAGGCTCAACTTTAACAATTTTTCCTTTTACGTTGCTTACGAGGTCAATTACCGATTTGTAAGCTCTGTCACATCCAATACAGAAGAAGTTCAGATAGATTTTATTATTTATAAGATCTTTATAGTTAACTTTTGCCTCATCCTCACCATCTGAGATTAAATTAATTACGGCTCTATCATATTTTCTCCTCGACTTCTTATATTCGATGGCCATATTTATTGCTCTAGTTATATCTGTACCTCCATTTGCCTCAATAATATTTGACAAATTCTCGATTATTTCTTCTGGGTCTTCAATGGGGTTGTATGTAACACTATCAAAGAAGAAAACCACATGCGGTATTCCTAATTCGCGGAACCTAACAGAAAACGCTAAAGCCACAGCTACCGCCCATTCTATATACGTACCGGTCATCGAGCCACTTTTATCTATCAATAAAATTTGTAATGTGTCTGAAGGTGCTGTATATAAGGTCTTTTTGAACATGGAGTTTGCAAGTTTATAGAGGAACAGTTCATCAATTGACGAAGATAACATAATATCTAAGTAGTCGGCTTGGAATATGTTTGAATTTGAAGTGTCCTTTATTTCTCCTGTATGGAATATACTCCTTGATGGTGAATAGTTAGTATAGACGTTCTTCATAATCGAGTTATAAACATCATATATATTCGATATTAGCTTGGGGAGTTTTATCAATTTTGTATTCTTTTTAAGAAATTTTAAAAGTCCTTTGGATTTCCCAACATTACCGAATATCGAATTGTCTGAGAATAGTTTACTAATAGCTTCTGTTGTCTCATGACTCTCTTGTATTATTGAACTCATTAATTTTTCATCTGTTAAGATTCTGTTCAATAATACCCCATCATCGTATGGTGTGCTATTCTGCTTCTTATTTTTCTGGAGTTCCTCTAGTATCTTCCTTAGAAAGATTGAAGAGAAAATCAAAGAGTTCTCCAAGTTAAGCATTGTCATAAATCTTATTGTGTCATTTTTTATAATTTTTTTCAAAACATTTCTTGCAGATTCTAATATATTGTCTGGGTTACGTTCTATGAGTATCGGGTAAATTGTATAACATGCTGAAAAGACATCTCCTGCAATTATCTTTAAGTAGTCTATAATTCCTTGAAATTCATATAAATCCATGGTATCTAACAACAACGAAGAATATATCCTAAATATTTTATCTTTCTTCTTTATATTTACTAGATTATTTATTAAATTGCTCTGCATTCAAACACCTAATTTTTGTCTTATTATATCGAGCCTTTTTTCAATTTCAAGTTTGATCCTTTCTAGTTCGTACAACATATCGTTATTGATACCGATCTTTGTTAATGGATCATTTGTCAGAATGTTAAATAGGTTATTTATTTGTTCTAGATAACTCTTAAGTGCCTGAGTTATTTCTGGCTGAATCACATTCTGTTTCACTTTTTCATCAAACTCTTTTATTACGTTCATAACTTCTGTAATGAGGTTCGTAACTTTAACGATTAAATCCTCATAGGGTGTCAGTTTATTTGAAATGAGGACTTTGTTTATAACTTCTATGTCATCTTGACTTGTAGGTGATACGAACTTAATTGCTAACGATAAACCTATCTTATTATCTATTTCTAGTCCTAACATCTTATTAATAATTACTGTTGCTGGTAAAATTTTAAACTTCCTCCTATCACTTATGAAAATACCTTTAGATATGAGTTCCAATAATATGTCTGATATCTTATCTTTAAGTGTATCAAAAGCCTTTCTTGAATCCCTGATTACTTCCAGATGTATTTTCCTTATCTCGTCTAAACTGGTATTATACCTTTGGAACTGAGTACCAGTTATTCTTTCTTCGGAAAGGTCTATCGCCTTCATCATAATTTTTTCCCATAGCCTCGGAGAAAGCGGAACATCCATAAATATCCTGAACGTGAACCTGTCAGCAAATGCCATATCTTCCCTATCTTGCGACATAAAGTTTGATGCACCAAATATAGTGACTAGATCTATTGGTATCCCCTCAAATCTCCTTTTCTCTATGACATCTAAAAGCGAATTCCTTATTGCAGATGATGCGTACCAAACTTCATCAAAAAATGCAATATTTGCCTCTGGTAACTTACCGTCTGTTACTCTTTTTAATTTACCTTCCCTTAATGCAGTTATATCAAAAGGTCCAAAAACCTCTTCGGGCTGAGTAAATTTGGTAAGTAATATTCTGAAGAATTTCAGCCCGAGCTTGTTTGAAATCTCATCTATTATACTTGTTTTTGCAGTACCAGGCGGGCCTATTAGAAGTACTGGTTCTTCGATGAGGATACCGCTAATACAGGATAGAATCTCTAGTTCTCTCCCAGGGTACCTAGGTATGAGATCATATAATAAATTTTTAAACTTATGCATTATAGTGAAAATTTTCACTAATAAATTTTTAAACTTATCCATTCCCGCCCTGAAGGGTGAGGCTTTTCGCACCCTTAACCCCCATTTTTTTAAAAATTTTCAGCTGCAGTTCTATAAAAAATGGGAGTTGATGGAGTGAAAAACCTCGCCCCTTCCAGGGCGGGGATGGATAGCCCCCTTTGTAGTTACATTTAAATACTTCTTTTTCAGATATTCTCTTAATGCCCGACGTAGGGTTCCGTTTTAGAGCGTACACTGATGAACAGACGTTGAGGGCGTTAAAAGCCCAGTTGAAGTTAGCATGTGAAATTTATAACACCCTACGTTGGGCAGATATTTATTTCTACCAAAGGGATGGGAAAGGTCTAACCCAAACTGAGTTAAGGCAATTAGCTCTCGATCTGAGGAAACAAGACGAACAATACCAACAAATCTATTCACAAGTTGTACAACAAATTGCCGACCGCTATTATGAGGCTAGACAGAGGTTCTTTGAAGGTTTAGCACGTTTCCCAAAAGAAAAGAAAGCTCACAAGTGGTACTCCCTCGTGTACCCACAATCTGGTTGGAAAATACTAGAAATAAGGGAGATAAGGACTAGGAGCAAAAAGAACAAGAAGAAACTCGTAGTACTGAGGTTATCAAACCTCGGTATCTTTAAACTAATCGTACATAGGGATTTTCCCTTGGACAAAGTTAAACAAGTAGTAGTAAAGCTAACAAGGAGTGGGAGGGTATATATTTCGTTCATAGTTGAGAACTACGAGTTCCCAAAACTGCCAGAGACTGGAAAAGTAGTAGCAATAGATGTAGGTATTGAGAAACTTCTCACTACAAGTGATGGTCAAATTTTTCCCAACTTGAGACCCTATGAGAAAGCGTTAAAGAAGATCAAGATATTACACAAGCGTATGTCAGGGAAGAAGTTCTTGTCACATAACTGGTTTAAGGCAAAGATTAAGCTGGCAAGGGCTTATGAACACCTGAAGAACCTTAGGAAGGACATATACATGAAACTCGGCAAATGGTTTGCAAAGCATTACGACGTAGTCATTATGGAGGATATTCAAGTTAAACAGCTAGTGGAGAAGTCGGAAAGAAAGTTGAGAATGAGGTTACACGATGTTGCTATTCATGAGCTTAGGAGTATAATTGAGTACCAACTTAGGAAGTACGGTAAGAAACTCATTCCAGTGGATCCTGCTTTTAGTTCAAAAACATGTGCTAGGTGTGGATACGTTAAGAATGACCTAACGCTGGCTGACCGTGTGTTTGTATGTCCAAAGTGCGGTTGGGTCGCTGATCGTGACTATAACGCTACTCTTAACCTACTGAGAAGATCGGGGTGGGAGCCACCCTTAGTGCCTGTGGAGCTTCGCCCTCTACCCGTAGCGAAAGGCTACGGGCAAGGTGGGGCTATGAAGCAGGAAGCTCCGCCCTTCAGGGCGGAGTAGCTCACAGAGGTGTGAAAATGGAGCAAAATATTTTAGACATTTTTAAGAGTAAAGTATATCCAAGACTAATAGAATGTAATAAAAACAATATTGAATGCTTTGTTGTTATATATAAAACGAGAACGGGTACTATTAATATAGCAGAAAAACAAGGAACACTAATTGAGGTTAGCGAAGTAGAAGAGTTTGTTAGAACTATAAAAGATACTAGAGATATTAGCGAGATACTTCTCAGTGTTCACAACCATATACCCAGTACATCTGCTATTTTTATTCCTACGGCCTTAAGAATATACAGTATATCTCCTCGGTCATTTAAAGAGATTCTACCTAAAATGAATATATGGCTCAACGACTATCCATCTGCGACAGATTTTTTAACATTTGGAGAGTCATATATTGAAATGATGGAAAGTGGAATTAAATATAATTATGATGGTGTACTTGGATTTAAATTTCTGAAGTACAACTTTTTTGAGAAAAATTCTTTTAAATATGTTTTATTTGTAATAGATTCGAGAAATTTTATACGAGGTAAGAAATTTAATTATGATGTTTTAGCGGATACTTCAGATATAATATTTGCAGAAAATTCGATTCTTCGAAAACTTTATGAAAATATAAAAGCGGGAGATGTTAAAGGAATACAAGATTCTTTAAATAAACTAAATAGAGAAAGACGGAATCTGGAGAGATTAATACGTTATAAACATGAATTTGAATTAGGATACGGTAGCTTAACAGAAAATGACGTTATTTATGCTCTTTATTACCTTCTCAACGGGCATGAAATTAGTAGATATTTAGGTGTTGGAATGAGCGAACGTGAAATTATTAGTAGATATTTAGAACTTTTGAAAAAAGAAAAAATTCGCTGACCCCCTCACGGACTGGTGTTGAAAGAAATTAGGAATAGCCTTGGAATAGATTAAGTTCCGAGAGTAATTTTGAGGCTCTCTCGTTTAACTTTCCATGTACTCCTCTCCTTATTAGGTTAAACATATAAATGGAAGCCTCTAAAATCGTTTTCTCATCGTATTTATCTATTATAGACAAATAATTTTCGCAGTCAGCAACGTAACCGTTTGCCAAACCGCGATAAGTAAGACGTCCATCTACCTCATAAAAGTCGTCTATAGGGATTCCTACAGAGAGGGAAATTAAGAAAGCCTTTTCGTCAATAAGATGTTTTTCACGTTTCTTAACACAATTATAAATTGCCGAAACCATTTCTTTTTGGGTAATCATATTATACCAAAACCGTAAGAGTAATATTTAAGTTTTTCTGGCCTCCTCCCCGCCCTTCCAAGGCGGGGTAAAAAATTTAAATACTTCTTTTTCTAAATTCCCATGTGGTACAAGCTAAAAAGGAACTACCTAAATTACCCCCCTCAATACAATCAAAGCTAACTACTAATCAAACTTCAAATAATAATAAACAACAACCTACTCCTTCAGAAACACCAAAAAAGAAGAAAAAAGAAGATTTTTCAAATGAATATGCTGGTAAGAAGGTAATTATTTATTTCTATGGAATGAAGCCAAAGAAATGTATATTTCTAATTTCAACTGATACTTGGATTAAGGCAAGAGATTTAGAGACAATGAAAATCACATATTTTAATAAAAGATATGTCATAGCAATAGTTAGGGATAAAGCTGAACAGCTGAAACAGCAACAAAAAACAGAAACTGAGCAGCTGACAGCAGTTCCCGATAAACCGTGAAGTTTACGCCCGCACTTCTATAGAGTTGCAGCTGAAAGTTTTTATACCTTTTTACAGCCGTCCGCATCTGTCCGCATCATCACTTATTCACGTGGGGGTGCGTGCCCCACAGGACGCGGGTCTACCCTTGCGGGAACCCCGCTTAACTAGTAGTTAGTGTAGTAGAATTTATAGTTTTCTGTAGTTAAGGGGAACGTAAAGCCTCGTCCCTGCGGAGTAAAATTTTTTAAACTTAAACAACTATTTTTCTTTAAGATGTCTTCCTCTGGTCACCCTTCAGGCGAGAAGGAGGTCAAAGCAAGAGTGGAGTACATCAAGTTACCAATGTCTCGTAATAAAGCACACAAGAAGTCAGCAAAATCCCGTTCTTCTCGTAAACATTGGAGCATGGATATTATAACGTTCAAATTACCGCCTGAGCTAAATTCAAAATTAGAAAAAGTAGCGTACGAGAAGAAGATTACGAAAAGCAAATTAATTAGAATGGCAATTATAAAATATCTAGAAGAGATACAGTAAATGTACAAATCTGATTAAACAAACGACAAACCTCACCCTTTAGGGATGTCAGAAAAGATGACAACTGAGGATAGAGTTTATCGCTTAATTAAATTACTACTTTATGTTGCTAAAGAGGAGAAAGTTGAAGTTACTGCGACTAAACTACAGAAGATTTTCTTTTTGCTTGTGTGCAATTGTTGGATTATTGAATCCTTAGATTGCTTATGTGCAATGGCATAATTATTGATTTCCTTTCCTGCTTATGTGCATATCCACTATTATTGAAGTTTACTCTTGCTTGTGTGCAGTCGACTGATTATTGAGACGATTTCTTGCTTATGTGCAAGCGGTGAATTATTGAATTTTTACTTTGCTTATGTGCATTATACCCATTATTGAAACTTTTTGTTGCTTGTGTGCAACATATTCGGGGTATTTTATTACACTTTAAACGTTTTGGAATTTAAATTTTGTCCCGCCCTAAAGGGCGGGGAGGAAGTCAGAATAATATATATAAATTTTTCTGCAAAAACTAACTTATGCATATGTGGTCAACTTTTTTACGCAAGTTCGATGAATGTAATTATGACTTAGCATGCTTAACATCTGTACTTCATCAGTGTTACGATTCATGTTATGAGACCGAAAACCCTGAGGAGTGCATGGGTATTTGTAATCTATTATTCGAAGAGAGGGTCAGGGAAAGATGAAAAGAGAAGAGGCTCTTATAAAATGTATTTTCTGCAAAGCTAATTTTCGAACTAAAGTTTTCTTAGAGAAGCATATAATGGAGAAACATGTAATTAGAAAGGATAATTTACTGTACTGTCCTTATTGTATTCTTGTAACAGATAATGACAAAAATATGAAACACCATATCGTGAGCCACGTACATGGTAGGAACGAAATAATAGATTATTTAGTATTAGTTTATGAAGGTTTAGCACAAAATCTCGATAGAGATAAGCTGAGGAGAAGTATCCCTAAGAGAATAAGAGTTAAGATAAATGAGGGGCTAAAGAAATGGTTTGTACTCAGAAAAAAATTATATATTACAAAAACTGGGAGATAGTTGCAGAAAAATTTATATACCCAGCTCGTCAGAGAAGCATCTCGGGATTAAAAATGGCCGAACTTCAAATAAAGGGGATAATTCAAGATGAATTGAACCTCAATTTTTTAATGCAAACCGTAAGGTTTGAAAATGAAAAGACATACAAGTCGGTTGATTAATTTGTAAAAATAATCATAGGAAGAGACTATGTATAACTCAGTTTCTGCCTTAATATTGTTAATAGCTTCCGTGATACTAACATTGATTGTAGTGGGATTTGCATTCGGTCTAGTAGAATATTTCATTTCGACACCTATAGTAGTGATAAATAATGCATATGTATTAAATAACAAATTGTATATAACAATCAATAATGAAGGGCCTTCTAAAGTATTCATTAAAGAGCTTATAGTCACTTATGACGGCAGCGAATACTCCTACAATACGAATTATGAATTAAACACAGGAATAAATACCCTTACTATAAATATATCTAATATACATCTTAATTACGGAGATATGATTAACTTCCAACTATTATTAAGCGATGGATATAGTTTGTACGATGTCGCACCCGTTCTATAGAGTTAGATACAATTAATGTACTTAAATTTAAATTTTTTGTAATACATTTTCGTACTTTCCTTTCCTTAGTTCGTACTTTTTCTTTATATACCTCTTCGAACTTCTCTCCTTTTTTCTATCCCCTTCTTCTCGTTTCATCAGTATGAAATTAAAACCGCGTCGTTCCACAGAAAACTTTTTAACCCCTTCTTCCAATTAATAGAAGAGGTGATAAAAATAGAAACAATAAAAGAAAATCTATTTGATGTTATAGATGAGGATATCAGAGAGTTATTAGAACTAATACATAACATAAAAATTGATTATATGATGGGGAAAAACGATAAAGTGAAAATAGATAAAGCATTGTTTTTAACGCAAAAAATTCAAGCAGAAATTTACGAATTGACTAAATAAGGGAAGAAGCTCATGCTGAACAAATTATCAGTAGTTTATGACAATCGTTCAATATCACTCGAAAATATAACTACTCTTGCAATACTTGGTGAAAACGGAGTCGGCAAAACCGCGTTTTTGGAGAGAATAGCGTTAACGAACGAGGATAATATTCCTACAATTTTAAATCTGACTTCCTCCCCACCCTGGAAGGGTCGAGGGTTTCCCTCCCAAGGGGCTCATCGTTCCCACCATCGGTTTGGAGCTACATCCCTCATTTGGTGGGCAGTCGAGTGGCTCAGAGAACCACTCCCACTTAGCATTGGGGTATCCCTCACAAAGGGGACTTTCATTGCCGAGCTCTAGTGCCCTGAAGGAAGGGAGAGATGATGGTTGCTCCTCCCACAGTCCCATTAAGCCCTCAATCGAGCTGGGGAGGAGCGTCATTAGCGTCACTAAAAGATGTTTAGAAAAAGAAATATTTAAAACTTTCTATAAGGGGGCTATCCATCCCCGCCCCTAGAAGGGGCGAGGCTTTCCGCCTCCTTAACCCTTTTGTAAAACTATTTAAGTTTGAATATATTTACAATATATTCCTTTTGTAACTCTACTATTTTTTCTAATTCTTCTTCAGACGCGTATTTATACAGTAACAGAAGCGGGTACGTCGTATGGTAATATTCATCTACAGTAGCGAACTTATTTACGAAGTGTGGGTCATCATCTCTTCTCCAACAAATAGCTTTAGCTAGAGCGATCTTTTCTCCGAGGAGGGGCATAACACCCATCCAGACGTATATACCGTATTTGAGGAGGATCTCTCTATGTTTTTGAGCTACCACAAAGTCGTACAGCTTAGGTGGTTTACCTATGTGGAGTCGGCAGTGCCACTGTTCCTGTTTTGATTGGTTTTCAAGATATTCGATAACGTCTTGGGGATAACCCTTTTCTTTAGCAATTTTTAAAGCCAAATGGGCGTTTGTAGTGCCTATTATACAGTCGGTAGCTGAAAAATTTGCCATCTTGTCATCGGGTTCCATTTCACAAATCTTCTTAATTGCATAGTTACCGTTTTCATAAATTTGACGGATAAGGTCATCCCTTCTTCCCATACAATAACATATCTATATGATAAGTTAAAAAGATTACCCGCACTTCTATAGAGTTGTAGCAGGAGGATTTCCCTATGTTTTTGAGCTACCATGAAGTCGTACCCGCACTTCTATAGAGTTGCAGCTGAAAGTTTATATACCTCTTTACAGCCGTCCGCATCTGTCCGCATCGTTGCTTATTCACGTGGGGGTGCGTGCCCCACAGGACGCGGGTCTACCCTTGCGGGAACCCCGCTTAATTAGTAGTTAGTGCAGTAGAATTTATAGTTTTCTGTAGTTAAGGGGAACGTCAAGCCTCGCCCTTCAAGGCGGGGAGCCGTCAGCCTCATCTTTCATCCCCTTCTTGTATAATAACATGGCTATGATAGAACAAGGAATGTAATATACGGGAATATGATCTATCACTATATATTCTGGGCTCCATTCATAAGGAAGTTGAAGTTTGAATAGCCAATAGAAAGCATCTTCTAGCACTGCATATGTTAGAGTGTTAGCTATCCAAATCCTTAAGTTTCTGTCAAATCCCGCGATCATCCCTATTAGAAGAACTAACAAATGATATGGAGAAATAACATTACCTTGATTAATTAGAGTAAAATAAGCCTCAATCATACTATATATTACACTTATCGCTATCGTTCTAGCTATGCTTACTCTTAATCGCATTTAGCTCACACTCTAATTTCTTTATAAAAAATGGTGGTTAAGGAGGTGGAAAGTCTCATCTCTCTGAGACGGGGATGGATAGTCTCCCTTATTCTGTCATCTCTTCTTCCCATACAACCACTTGGTGACATTATACGTGAGAAAAATTAAAGGTGTTGAAATTGAGTACCCAACGACGAATAGAATAACGTAGTCTAGAAGCGGGTTTGTAGAAAGGAGTTTAACTAGATGTGCTAACACAAACGACGTAGGAAGCGTTACTGCAAATTTTTGTAGTATAGCCCAAGTACCGACGAACTTTGCACCGAGGAAATAGAAGAAGAGGATGAGGACTGTGAGTGTGGTCAGAATCCCTGCACCAAATACAATAAAAAAAGGAAATGACTTTAAGTCGATGTATATGGGGACTGTTGCCAACCCTATGAATACATTAGAGATTAGTATTCTCTCATGCAACTTCAATGAACAACGCCCATACCACTACTGACACTGCGGTTGTGTTGCTGTTATTAATTGTTATATTGCCTATTGTCGTATTAGCAGGTATCACGAATTGGTTACCTCCATTGGACAGAGATACAGATTGACCGCCAATTGATATGGATGCACTGACCCCTGAAGGGAGTGCAATGTATACATATAATTCACCAGCACCTAGCGGTGTGAAGGATATTGAGACTGATGATGAAGATGAAGCGGCAACAGATACTGTTTGTGGAGATGCTAGTGTATATGACCCTTCTATGACTGGGTTGAAGGACATCATTATCACCTAAGCACAGAATATATTAAATGTTATGCTCCCGCATTTTTAAATTTTTTCTCTCTATATGGAACAGATAAAACGAACAACAAGCCTCGCCCTTTAGAGCGGGGTAAAGTTTTTTAAACTCAAATGTCTCTTTTCTTTAAGATGTCTTCCTCTGGTCAACTCTTAGGGCATGAGGAGCGGGAGCCGATTTCTCCCGCAATACCAGAG
>Ga0208559_100090_pt1 | contig 30729 bp, 20 predicted proteins | sample BED_Mat_host_6_1_FD_187138 | JGI IMG/M metagenome (GOLD analysis project Ga0208559, IMG submission 187138) | Extremophilic microbial mat communities from Yellowstone National Park, USA - BED_Mat_host_6_15 (SPAdes) (version 2) | ecosystem: Environmental > Aquatic > Thermal springs > Hot (42-90C) >...
CAAAGGTTGCGCTAGACCGTGGAATTGGAGGCGCGCTCGAAGAAGTGAACCCTTACCTCTTTAAACTTGTAAGGTCAAAGGTGGACCCAATAAGCGCCGAAAAGAACTTCATAAAATTCTTTGAAAGACGTAAAGAGATTGGACTAGAATAAAACAAGTGAACACTTTCCAGAAGACATTTTAAAACTTTGGTAAATTAAAGTTCACTAAGAAATTGGACTGGACACGTGTTAATTGTGCCAAGCGAGATGCCATAATGCCTATAATTCCTAATCACCCTTACTTCTCCTTTATACTCCAATGAATCCTAGTGTCAAAGTAGTTGACAATTCTTGGTTACGATAAAGTCGTGATGATAAGTTTAAGGTTTATATAGAATTGGACAAGGAAAATTGCTTTTACCTCAAACTCTCTTATTAGAGGTTAAACAAAAATCCGAACTGGACACCCTTTATCTGGGCACCACAAGATTCTCTGTCCCAAGATGTTTCTAACTGAAACTAAAAAATTATTTGAAAATTCGAACTTATCTTGATACAATAATTTTAGGAAACTATTTATTTCTGTTTACCAAAATTTTTCTGTGATATGGTAAAGAAAAATTTTGGTCTTGGGCTTACCACAGCTATGGAAGCTAACCAGATTATAGATTTGGCAAAACGCGCTGAACAGCTCGGATTTGACTCTTTATGGATTTCTGAGGATCCGTACGATAGACATTCTCTTGCACTAACATCCATTATAACTTACATCACGCAAAAAATTAAAATTGCGACAGGCATTCTCAATGTTTATACGATGAACCCAGTTTATATGGCAATGGCTGTGGCAACATTAGCCGAAATAGGAAAAGAAAGAATAGTTTTAGGTATAGGGAGAGGAGTAAGATCTCTGATTGAGGGTGATCTACACATCCCCTACGGATCGCCAATAACTTACGCTAAGGAATATTTAATAACTCTTAAGAGGTTATTGGCTGGCAAACGAGTAAGTTATATTGGAAAAGAAATTAAGCTAAGTAATTCAAAACTTCATTTTTTATCTACTAATACTAAGATTAACATACCAATATTACTTGCAGCTATGGGGCCAAAAATGATAAGCTTAGCAGCTCAGTATGCGGATGGTGTTATACTTAATTCTTGCACTTCCATTGAACATGCTATTTTTGCTCGAAAGATTTTTTATAAAAAATGGAAAAGGAAAAGTGAACCAATTATTGCATGTTCATTATGGACAAATGTGAATGATGATTTTGAAACTGCTTTAATGCAAATGAAGAAGAGAGTTGGCTTTTTGTTGTCAATCCCCGGCTTTGGAGAAGCATTTTTAAAATATTCAAATTTAACGGATGTTGATTTATCAAAATTAAGAAAAGTTTTCTTATGGGATAAACCCTATGGTGACCCCTTATGGCATTTTGAACATGCAAAAAATAAAGATGTTATAGATTTGGTTCCTAATGATGTTGTAGACAAATTAACAATATGCGGATCAATAAAAAGGTGCAAGCAAAAGATTAATCGATATTTTGACGCTGGAGTTACTGTGGCGATAATAAATCCAATGAACGCTAAAACGATAGACGCACTAAATGAGTTAATTAAATGAAATTAATTAGTGTGAGTTTTAGAACCCTAGTTTTCCTACAACTTTACATCTGATCCTTATCGCGTTTCCAGGTAAATATGACAGCGGTATTTCTTCTAAATCAACGACCTCTAAGGTTTTAGAATCCGCACCTGCAGCTATTGCTTCTTCTGAAGCAGTTTGTATTGCCGAGTTTATTGCATCATTTCTTGACATCTTATCTAAATCAAAAACTCTATCTGTTTCTCCACCGACTTGGGCTATAGCTGCACCAATTGCGTTGGCAAACTGAAAATATTCTGGTCTTAAAACCTTTGATACACCTTTAAATCTGCTATAATCCTTCTTGGAAACTATTATTCCACCACCGCCTACTAAAATAACGGGTACAGGATCGATAGAAGTTTTCATCTTGTCTATTGCATTTTCAAGAGTTTCTAAAATTTTGTTATAAGCCATTCTAAGCTTTTCAATGCTCACTATCTGCGTAACTCTTTCTGGCTTACAGGCTGGATCGTCTATTATGGCTTCACCAAGTCCTAGAATAACATCTGTCGTAGTAAGAATCTTACCTCCCCATGCTATACTATCGCTTGTTATTCTAAAACCAAGACTTTCTGGTCCCAATTCAATTTTAGAATCTAAAATTTTTACTATAGTTCCACCACCACAACTCACGGCAAGTAAATCTGGCATTCTAAAGTTAGTTCTAACACCGCCGATTTCAACAGCTACTGTTGATTCGCGTGGAAAACCATGGGATATAACCCCTATAAGCGCAGTAGTCCCTCCAATGTCGATCACAATACCATCTTTTACACCAGTTAAGAAAGCTGCCCCACGCATACTATTAGTTGGTCCGCACGCTAAAGTCTTTACAGGGTATTTTTTAGCATAGTCCAGCGTCATAAGAGTTCCATCATTTTGAGTAAGGTAAAGCTTAACATTATTTAAGCCGACTTTGTTTACCGCTCTTTCTAGTGCGTCTATAACAAGAGGGGCTACTTTCGAGAGAGCTGCATTAAGTATTGAACCATTTTCACGTTCAAGCAAGCCTAAACTACCTATTTTATAGGATAAAGTTATGGGTATTGTTTCGCCAAGTATCTCTGTAACTATTTTTGCGGCTTTTTCTTCGTGGCTTGGGTTTACTGGTGAAAAGACTGAGACTATTGCAACAGATTCAACATCCATTTGTTTAAATGATTTGGCTGCATCTCCTACAGCCATTTCATCAAATTTCCAAATTTCTCTGCCATCAAATTCGTGACCACCACTAACTATTTCCCAAATACCACCAATAGCGTTTACTAAATCGTTTGGTAGTGAAGCCATTGGCTTAATTCCTTCAGTAGCTGGTTTGCCAATTCTTAGTATACCAACGCGTGCAAGATTCCGTCTTTCAACAATTGCGTTTGTAAAGTGTGTCGTCCCGAACATGACCGCTCTAATTGACATCTTTGCGGTGATATCCACGTTACTTAATACAGATTCTAACGCGTTGTAGATTCCACTTGTCACATCTTGAGTCGTATCTACTTTTGCAACACTCATTATTTTGTTGTTTTCGTCTAAGATTACCGCATCTGTATGAGTTCCTCCTACATCTATTCCAATTCTTAGCCTCAATTTACATCACCGACTTGCTCAAGTGGTACATATTCAACGTTATACCCGAAATATCTAGGACCAACTGTTTCTAATCCTTTTTTCGTTCGCCATTTTTCATTGCAAGGGATTCCTATTACTGTTACTCTTTGTCCATATTTTAATCCCTCTGTAGTAATTGGCGTGCCTGTTTCAGTATCCAAAATTGTAATTAAATCAGGCACGGTAGCTATTATTTTTCCATTAAGTTTTGCGATTAAATTCTCGTTTTGAAAATCGATAACAAGAGTTCTACCAGAATGTTCTTCAAGTCCTTCTAATTTAACTTCCCCACGTGTAAAACCCGCTTGCGTTCTTCTTATTACGTCTACGATTTTTCCCCTAAAAATAATTTTGCCACTAAGGAGTTTTACAAGGGATTCTATTGGATTAAAACCTTTACTTCTTGCTTCTCTAATTGTTTTACCAATTTTAATTGAAAGAGTGACGGAATTGGGTATGCATGCTTGCTTTAATTGGAACCCCTCCATGGGAAAGCTCGCGGTAAACGCCGATCCACCCATTTGAACCGTAACCGCACGTGCAAGCCTTTCGGCCCATAAATTGTCGCATGCCTTAATTAGAACAGAGTTCTTTCTTTCATCACAAACAACCATTGGTGTAGCTGATATACCATATAAATGAAAGGTTACCATTTGAACCTCTGGAAATGCTCTACCCATGCCATCACAGTCTACCATTGGAAGGTTTAGCTTGGCTGCGACCGCTATGGGAATTTGCGAATTAAGCCCGCCCTGTTCAATTGGTACTATTGCACTCACTTTTTTATTAAGATACTTTTCAAGTTCTTTTAGTGCTAACACGGCTTCCGAACCACTAGGTATTTTTTCAACAATTACGGTTGGCGCTCCCATTGCAGCTATACACACAAAAAAATCATGGTCATTAACTTTTTGAGGGTCAATTAATTCTACATCGCCATTTTTTTCGACGGCATCAATCGCTAATAATTTACCAATATAGGGGTCTCCCCCACCGCCAGTTCCTAAAACGGCCGCACCTAATGCAATGTCTTCTATTTCTTGAAGTCCGATTTTCAATTTGATTTAGTGATATACATTACAAAGAAATCTTAAAAGTCTTTCTAAAGGTACTAATAAATTGCGTAATATGATTAAGATTTTTAGTATTTTAATAATTGTTAAAGAAATTAAGTCTTTATGTCTTAAATATAAATAATGTGTGTAGATGACTTTTAATAATAAAGCTTACCATTTTTCGTAAAAAGAAATTATATCTTTTTGATAATAATTTTACTTCAAATCATGTTCCTGTTTGAATAATTTGTACATGGAAAAGCGTATCGATTTAAGATAGTGTCTGGACAAAAGTTTTACTTGGTTTTCGCACCCACCAATGCATTATCTGGATATATTAACAACATACAAAAAGTTAATAAAATGGTTTATTATGTTCATTTTCCAATGAACGAAGAACTAGAAAAAGAAAAAATAAAATCTTTAATAACTTCACTAGCCGATGCTGTGGCAAAAAAAGATCTGAACTTTATTCTTTCTATATACGACACTTCAAATCCTTTATTTTCGACTTACGAGGACGGGAAAGACTATACGCTTTTTAACGGAGAAAAATTCAGAAAATTTCTGCAAGAATTAAACTACATAGATGAATTAAGTATTCAACGTAGCAATATACAAGTTAACTTATTAACAAAAGATATAGCAATTGTGACCGGGATAGATAAATGGCAAACGAAAGAAGGAGAGAAAGTAGAAAACGGTCAAAGCAGATTTTCTATTGTATTAAAAAAAGCAAAAGATAAATGGAAGATAATTCATGAGCATTTTACAAGAATTCCATCAGGTGAATAGAAAAAATGAGAAAACAAGAGGTTGGAATAGGTTTCACAGGTATTCCTTATACTATAAAAGATATCGTAGAGTATTCTATAATGGCAGAAAAAAATGATTTCGAATGTGTATGGATTGCCGAAGATTATTATTTACGTGATGCAATTAGTATAATTTCATGTATTGCACTTTCTACAAAAGAAATAGCTATTAGTAGTGGTGTGATTAACCCATTTACTAGACATCCTGTTCTAATTGCACAAACAATAGCAACACTTAATGATATTGCGCTAGGAAGAATTAGACTTGCATTAGGTACTGGCGTTAAGCCTCTAATTGAGGGTATGGGGATACAATTCAAAAAACCATTAAAGCATATAGCCGAAGCAGTGAAAATAATTAGAAGCCTGCTTGAAGGCAAACGAGTAGACTTTGAAGGTGAAGCTTTTAAAATAAAAGGAGTGAAATTAGGTGAAAATCCCTACTTTGTATCTGAGAGTAACTTTCTTAAAGTATACGCAACTCCAATTTACATAGCTGCAATTGGTCCCAAGATGTTAAGACTAGCGGCATCCATAAGTGATGGCATCCTTTTAACGGCTGGTTTGGCTCCAGAAAACGTTGAACGTATGGTTAAAGACATAAAAAATGTTGTAAACGAAAGTGGACGTGATTTTAGTAAATTTCTAATAGGTAATTATATTCTAACACACCTTGGAGAACCAAGTAACATGTTGAAGACTTTTATCGCTTTTCATGTGGCATATTCGGATTTGAAGAATTTATTCGAAGTAGGTATAACAGAAGAATATTCAAAAACTGTACGTGAAACATTGGAAAAAAAAGGTATTAAAGAAACGATTCCACTCATTAAAAACAATATAGTAGAATTCTTTGCTGCATGTGGTACAATTGAAGAGATTCAATCAAGAATAGAGGAATATAGAAAAGCGGGTGTGAGTCATCCTATTATTCTTCCAGTTGAAACTGATACTGCCCGTTTAATAAATTCTTTAGCTTAATTCTTTAATGCTTTTTAGCAATTTTTCGGCTTTTAAAGGCAATGTTCTTACTCTTACCCCAGTTGCATGATAAATCGCGTTGGCGATAGCTGCCGCTGGAGGAACGATATTAGCCTCTCCAACACCTTTTGCTCCATAAGGACCTTTCCCATAATGACCAGTAACTATAATCGTTTCAATAGGTGGTATTTCTTCTGCGGTTGGAAGCAAGTATTCCATAAAACTATAGGTAGTAGGAATACCCTCGTTATCAATTAGTTCTTCATAAAGGGCATACCCTATGCCTTGCGTGATCCCACCGTGCATTTGTCCAATTATGCCAGCTGGATTAATTGCATACCCTACGTCTTGTGCTGCGATATATCTGATTGGTTTTATAAACCCTGTTTCTTTATCCACCTCCACAATTACGGCATGTGCTACAAAAGTACAATCGTGTAATGAAGGCACAAATGCATAACCCTCAAGAGAAGATCTATCATACTCAGGAAAATCAAGTACAAACGAACCTCTCCCTATAATCGGTCCACCTACCGAAGACTGAGACATTTTTACTAATTCACCTAAAGTAATTGATTGTCCTGTTGTTGTAACGTATACTTTTCCATCTTGCAATACTATCTCTTCTGGATTAGTCTTTAAAACTTGTGATGCAATTTTAATTATTTGCTCTTTAGCATCTTGTGCGGCTTTTAACACGGCCATGCCAGCTGTATATGTTGTACGGCTTCCTTGAGCACCACCATCCCAAGGTACAGCATCTGTATCTGAGTTTACAACAATAACATTTTCAGGGTTAATGCCTAGTTCTTGGGCGACAATCATGACGAGCCCAGTGAGAGCTCCGCTTCCTGTATCTTGAGCACCAGTAATGAGCATAACATTGCCATCTTCGTTTATCTTTACATATGCTGCGCTTGAATGTATTCCAACAGAGGGAATTAATCCACATGCCAAACCCATTCCCTTCATTTTACTTCGTGATACAGTGTCATTTTCTTTAAATCCTTCATATTTAAGAACCTCTTTAATCTTGTTTAATGCGTCTTTTAATCCTACACCAGACATAATTTGTCCAGTAGGACCAACGCTCCCGTCTTCTACCACATTTCTAAGCCTGAACTCTAAAGGATCCATGCCTGCTTTTTGAGCAAGCATATCTGTATGGGATTCAACGGCAAAGGCAGTTTCTATCGAACCTGGTGCTCTATAAGCCCCAGCTGGTTGCTTATTCGTGTATACTGCAATTCCCTCTGTATCTACGTTAGGAATATCATATGGACCAATTAGTTGTAAAGCAGCTATATTAGCATAAACCGAGCCTTCTGAACCAAAGGCGCCAGTATCCACTATTGCTCTTGCCTTTCGAGCAATAATTCTACCATTTCTAACACCGCTTTTAATCCAAAATTTCATATTAGGTCTTGGATTGCTAACCAAAAATTCTTCTTCTCTTGTCAATGTTATTTTTACGGGTTGTTTTGCTTTTTTTGAAAGCATTACACAAATTGGTTCCACATAAGAGGCAGAGATTTTTGCTCCAAAACCTCCTCCTGTATAAGTAGATATTACTTGAATTTGGCTTATTGGAACTTGCAATATTTCTGCTAATGAATTTCTAAGTAAGAATGGAGCTTGAGTGGATGCCCAAACTTTTGTTTTCCCTGTATATGGATCAAACTCGGCAAGAACAGATCTAGGTTCGAGATATGCCTGATGAACTCGTTGAGTTTCGTATGTTTCTTCTAATATGAAATCAGCTATTTTAAATGCTTCTTCAATGTCGCCGCGATGAACTCTAGTGTATGAACATACATTTTTTGATCGATAAGGTGGTGAGCCAGCTGGAAGAACATCAGGATGAACAGGAAAACTATCATCTTGTAAGGCTTTTTCGATCGTATTTATAATTGGTAACTTATCATATTGGACTTCTATTTCTTCTATAGCTTGCTCTGCTACTTCAGGGGTTTCTGCAGCAACCGCACAAATTGGTTGGCCAAAATATATCACTCTATCGGAAGCTAAAACTGTCTGATCTCTGACAGCAAACCCATATTTCAGGCTTGGAAAATCTTTTGCTGTAATGACTGCTTTAACTCCAGGAATATTAAAAGCCTTCGCGATGTTTAACTTAACGATTTTTGCATGCGGAACGGTGCTGTGATATATTTTACCATAAAGCATATTGGGTAGGTTTATGTCTGCACCGAATTTAGCGGAGCCTAACACTTTTTGTAACCCATCATGGCGTTTTCTTTCACTTGCGATAATTTTTGGAACGTTTCTTATTAAAGTTATCTGTTTCTGAAATGACATTCTTATGCTAAACTTTAGCAGCAAAATATAATTATTATGGAAGTTTCAAAAATAAGTGTCCAGATAAGCCTTAATTTATGGTGGGCGCCACGCTGAATTTAGTGAGCGTAGAACTCACAATGGATTCACTTCAAAAATTAAACTTGTGAAAAAAAGAGGTTTGAACTCAAAGTTGTGACCATTTTGCTCGGCGCTTTTGATCTGAGCCTTAAGTCTTTACTTCGTTAAAACCCAGAGCCAGTCTCAAAGTCGTAAAAGAGTGGATGAAGAAGTCGAAGAAGCATTGCCACAAAGCTTCTGAACACGCGTTTGTTGGGGCGAACTTATGGTGTGGTGGCGAATCATAAGTTTAGTCACGACTATGCGTGTATGCAACAACAAGTGTGGTACAGTGAATTAACACATGAAAACTTAGGTTTCTAGAGGCAAGAAGAAATTGTCTGGTAGCTCCGTGAGCCTTACAGAAGGGATCATGGTTATCGCGTGGACTGTTGTTTCACTTCAAAAACCGCGTATTTGATAAGCTCTGCTGAACCTTTGGGTGTTTTAAGAACAAGAAGTTTCTACAACGACACCCAAGAAAAACTTCGCACCCCGAATGCGATGTGCGTGGACCTTTTAGCTGGATATTATCCCCATTATGGACAAGGTCTAGATAACGATTTTCCACGCTTGGTTGTCGTATTTACATCCCTAATCTGGATAACATTTCATTATAAGCGTAATCTTTTTAGTGAAAGAAATTGTGTCTAGAAAGGTTTGACAGACCTTACAAAAATTTTTAAGACGTTATTAAACATAAATCAATTATTGGTGGTAAACGATAACAGAAGACAAATCTAAGAAACTTATGATTAGTCGAAGAGCATTTTTGAAATTTATTGGGTTAAGTATATTTGTTCTAGGAAGCACTATGATTCTTAAAGAGTTTGGCATTTTAGGAAAATTTGAAAGATATTTAGATTATCATAAAGAATTAATGAAAGTAGCCGAAAAATACGGGGAAAATGGTGATAGAGTAGCTTACGCGGTTAATTATCTCGGTTTGCCACCTGAAACCATAACGAAAGTCATGGAATCGTGGTATCGCCTTCCTTTTGATGTGAAAACATTCATGGGAGGGTTTGTGCCTACTCCTACAGCTACAATAGTTGCAGATGAACTGTCACATCCAGATACTACATACTATGCCCAGCTCTACCCAAAATTATTGTGGATTCACGCTCATACAAATGCGATCTTTACCTTTCCTTGGATTAAATATGTTCAAAAAAAAGATCCACGTTTAATAAAAATGGCAGATCTTCGACTAAGCGAGGGACCAGTAAAAATTGGTAAACAAATCCTTGACATATATTATCCAGAGTATGGTCCTACAAAATTCATATACGGAAAGAGAAAATATATTCGTGAGGGCTTTAAATTTTTTGCAGAAAAATTTGGTGGTGAATTAAATAAAATGAGTATACAATCACTAAGTATTATATGCGAACAAAGTACAGCTATGGCTGTTACTATTGAATTTGAAGAAAGCTATAACAATTTTGTTGTTCAGCCTGGAGAGACATTTATTTTCTTTAATACTCAAAATGTCCCATTATACTGCTTTACATCTGTTGACAATACTATTGCATTAGGGTCATCTGTACCAAAAGGCGCTCTTTCTGTCGGTATGTGCACAATGAAAAAATTTAGAGACAAGTATCCAAATTTGAAAAATTCGCCAAACCTTCCGTTAAATCAAGAAGGTTATGTTTTACTTGATACCATCTGGAATCAAGACAAACAGTTTGAAAACTACTTGCATCAAGGGTTTTATAAAGGGTATTTTGCAACAAGTCCTGTTGAAAGAACCTTTGCTTGGAAAGAGTATCAAACAGTAGGATTAGTTCCAGAACAAACGGTAAGAGGATATGGTATAGAAAAGGTTGGAAATGCTTATCCAGCTTGGATGCAACCCCTTTCATTGCTAGAAGACTTTCCAGATTTGGTCGAATTTCTTGTTAGTTCACCTGAGGTTTACGTACCCGCTAAATGGCATAAGGGTGTTCTTTTTGAACCATATAGAAGTTAATGTCGTACTATAAAGGCATATAAAATTTATTATGACGCTGAATAATTTTGGATCTTAAACGTAGTGAGTTCAAGGTTGTGTGTTTAATGCGTTATGATTCAAAAAACTCAAGCTTTTTCAAAAACTCTCTGAGCAATAAAGTCAAGCATGTTCGATATGGATGGAGAAAGTTGAGGAGAGACTGAACTTCTGGCCAGAGCGACAAACGCCGATATAACGGTTGGCTAATAGTAAAGTGTATAAAAAGTGTATAAAGAGTTAGACTAAAGCGTGTTGCAGTTACGCGCAAAAAGCTGTAATTTGATTTGATGATTCGCGAGAATCACGTATGATACACTTTGGTTTCTTTACACCCAGAAGGAGATGTATGGTAATTCTATAATCTTCATACTAGAGAACCCGTGATATTATGAGGCTGTGACAAGAACTGTTTAACAAAAACACGTATGTTCTTTGGTTTAAGAAGCTTCGTTGGTCTTAAAGATCGAAAAGTTTTACAACGCCGTAAACTTAAAAGGCTTTCTAAAACTATTCATAATAGTAATACAGTGAGTGTAGATGATACACATGAGGAACTCATCTAGTCGTCATCTGATGTTGACACAAACCATTTAAATAAGCGATATTTTTGATAAATTAAAATGATTCCTTCTGATGATATAATTTTACAAGGACATAACTTAGTAAAAAGATTTGGTTCAATTTTAGCAGTAAATAATGTCACATTCTCGCTAAGAAGGGGTGAAATTGTGGCTTTGCTTGGTGAAAACGGTGCTGGTAAAACTACTTGTATAAAACTTCTAAACGGTTATTTAAAACCCGATAGTGGAAAAATCTTTTATAACGGTGAAGAAGTAAGATTTAGATCGCCAAAAGATGCTTTAAAGCTTGGGATTTTTACTGTTTATCAGAATTTTACATTAATTGATAAATTCACGGTTTTAGAAAATTTGTCATTAGCTTTTACTACGTTTTCAAGGGGAGATTTTAAAAGAATTTTTGAAAAGTACGGTGTTAATTTGGATTTAGATACAAAAGTGGGCCTTCTTACATCTGGTCAAAAGCAAAAATTAGAAATCATTAAAGCTTTAGAAAGTGGTGCAAAAGTTTTGTTACTTGATGAGCCAACATCAGTTCTTGCTCAACAAGAAAGAGAAACCTTTTTTAAAGAACTAAGCAACCTGTCGCAACAAAAAGGAATTTCTATGATGGTCACAACACATAAACTAGAAGATGCGGTTAGATATTCTCACAGAATAATTGTTTTGAGAAATGGAAAGTTAATTATGGACAAACTTAACCAGGATTTAACAATCAATGAACTAACCCTTGCCATGTTTGGAGAAGAGATTAAAAAAAGAAAGTTGATGGAAAATTTTCAGCCGCTTAATAAGGAGTCCAATCTTCTTTTAAAAGTCCAAGACTTATTTGTTCCTGGTGACTTAGCAGAATATATTGTAAAGGGTGTTTCATTTGAAATATATAAAGCCGAAGTGCTTGGTATAATTGGAATTGCTGGCAATGGACAAGTAGAACTTGCCGATGCTATTGTAGGAATTCGCAAACCATCATCTGGTCGCATTATACCTTATGGAAGGTTAAGAGATAGTAAGGGGGAAATTAATAAAAGTAGACTCGGATACATATCAGATGATCCATTAAGAAATTGCCTATCAAAAGAAATGAGTGTGCGTGACAATCTATTAATTAGTACTATAGATAAATACTCAAGACGATTCATTATAAATTGGAAAGAAGCATTTCAAAATATCAATTTATTAATAAAAGACTTTCAAATTAAGTGTGGTAGTCCGTTTTCTCCATTGATGGAATTATCAGGAGGAAATATACAAAAAGTTGTGGTTGCACGGGAAACGACTAGAGATATTGATCTATTAGTTGCTGTGCATCCAGCCCGTGGATTAGACGAACGCACTAGTTATTTTGTTTATGATGAAATTAAAAAACTTAGTAGAAAGGGAATAGGAGTACTTTTCATTTCTGAAGATATAGACGAAGTATTATATGTTTCCGATAGAATTGGAGTTATGTATGAAGGTAAACTTTCAGAGGTGAAACCTAAGAACAATGTAAGTAAATATTCTTTAGGAAGTCTGATGGTTGGAGGCAAATTAAGTTGAATAATAATTTAATGATAAAAAAAGGTTTTGACGCAGTTATATCCCTACTGATCATCGCGATTTCTTTGGCTCTTGGTAGTCTCCTTGTTTTACTAAGTAACCATAATCCTCTTTCATCGTTTATGTCAATGTTAATCTATACTTGGGGTTCTGAAAGTAGAGTGCTCAATACCATTTCTGCGAGTGCACCACTAATTTTGGACAGTTTAGGTTTACTAATTGCTTTCAAATCAGGATTTTGGAATGCTGGTGGGGAAGGACAAATGTTACTGGGTGGTATTATTACTGTAATTGTAGCTACGACGCTTCCTACAAATAATTCGGCAATTTTGCTATTAGCTGGATTTGCTAGCGCTTTTTTGGCTGGAGGAAGTCTTGCAGCGATTAGTGGTTTTCTAAAGGTTAAGTTTAATGCAAATGAAATTGTGACAACTTTACTTTTAAGCGAAGCAATTGCTTACTTAGTGGCTTATTTAGTAAGAGTCCCCTATAAATCCACTAGCTCTTCTTACTCAGCTGTTCTTCAATCAAAAAGTATTCCTGCAGCAGCAATGTTTCCCTCAATTTTTGGTCTGAATTATTCTTTTATAGTTTCGGTGGTTATCGCATTGCTAGTTTATGTTTTCTTTAAACATACAAAAGGCGGCTTTAAGTTACAAGTGCTAGGTTCTAATGTAATGGCGGCACAATCATATTATGGAAAAGGGTACTGTGACAAGCTCACACTCATAGCATCTTTTATCAGTGGTGGTCTTCTTGGTGCTGGTGGAATGATTATGGTTAGCGCCTTTACTCATGTGGTATTAGCTGGTGCAACAGGCGGTTCTTACTCTGTCGGTGGTTTTACTAATAGTTATGGATTCGTTGGAATTGCTGTGATTTATTTGGCACAACTAAATTCTCTACTTGTTATACCAGCCTCATTATTTTTTGTGACTCTTGTTTTAGGTGGTGTAGGTTTAGAAATACTCAGTAACATTCCATCATCACTTGCACTTACCATTGCAGGAGTTGTAATTCTCTTGGCTTCTGCACGTCTCCCACTCAGTGAAAAGATAAAAAGAAGAAGGAAGGTGATTGTATAATTGACTTATGATTTGAGTTTGTTGCAATCTCTTCTAGAGACTGGAATATTTTTGGCTACACCGATTATGTTTACCTCACTTGGGATACTTACTGCTGAACTTGCTGGTGTTTATAACTTTGGAATGGAGGGCATAATGTTACTAGGCGCAATAGCTAGTTTCCTTGGAACACTTATTTTAAAGAGTGTAGTAATAGGAATAGCTATTGGTCTAATAACTGGTGTTGCAGTTGGTGCGTTAATTGCATATTTTGAGGTGACATTAGGAGCCGATCAACTAATTTTGACAATCGCATTACTTATAATTGGTCCTTCTTTATCTGATTATCTACATGGTGTGTACGTAGCTAGTACAGGAGGACTTTCTGCTTCGGTAAAGACTTTTCCATATATTCCGATTCCTTATTTTTCTGCTTTACCCATTATTGGAAGTTTTTTTGATCAAACTTTAATAACGTATATACTTTATGTAGTTGTAGTTTGCGCTCATATATTTTTCTATCACACAAAGTTAGGTCTAAAATACAGATCTGTGGGAATGGATCCGATGGTAGCAGACGCTATGGGAATTAATGTAATTTTAGTTAGATATCTTGCGCTAATCATAAGTTCCATACTAGGAGCATTTGGAGGTATAGCTGTTATAATCGGAGAAACTGGTTATTGGTCAACAGGTATAACGGCAGGAGCTGGAATAATAGCAATTGCGCTTGTAAGGGTAGGAAATTGGCGAACGCACTTTATATATTTAGCGGCTATTGTTTTAAATATTCTAGTAGCGTATGGTTCATATCTTACAGTTTTATATTCAAGCGGTGGCTATTCAAGCGGATCATTTCCCTATGAAGTTTTTAATATGATTCCCTATATTTTTGCTATTATAGTTATAGTAATTTCGTTTAAATGGGCTAGGAGTAACGAACCAACGTCTCTTGGCAAACCTTACAAAAGAGGTTAAATAAAGCCATGTTCGGTTGTAGATGTTGTGTGGATAAAGGCGGAATAAGACGTAAAGCGCAAAATCAAATATTTGGTTTCAAAAACTTTGGAATGTTTAGAATTAAATTCGATCGTCTAAAATCCTTAGCTTTCCAGTTAAGCGCTTGTGTAAAAGCCTAACAACAATTATCCGCATAGCGTCAAACTCCTAACTCGTTGGCGTGTCATGTTTGCGTCTCGATTTCTAGTAACCAGAATATTCCTTGTACGGCTTTAGTCAAACACCGCCATGTAGTGTTATACTTCAAGGCTAGCTACACCCCTTTGGGCCCTTCCTACTCTTACAAATAAAAAATGCTTATCGCGTATTATATTTTTGCATCTTTTTATTTATACTTCATCTTTATATAATGATTTCTTGCAACCTCGTTCTGTTACATCGAAGAAGCAAGTTATAGTATTCCTTTTTTCTATCTTTATTGTGGACTTTTGTATTGACGCATTGTCTTCTTAGAACTTCTTGAAGCCTGCTTAAACGTGTTTACGTGCTTATAACAATCTTTACTATTTCTTCTTAGATGGTTATCGCTAGCCAATACATTTTTAGTGTCGTTATATGAAACTCCTATATTTTCTTGCAAAATCTGCCTTAAGCTCAGCATATCGCCTTGACTTTATTGCATATTTGTGGCTACATACTGGGTTCTATGTATCCTTTACTAAACGTGTGTGATCATTGTAGCAAAGTATTACCTAATAAAAATCATGGCCTACTCTAGTCATTTATACGCTACTAATGTCGCTCGAATCCTAATGAGTGAGATAGGTAACTCTATAGCTGTTTGCTTTAATTGCATTTGCTTAACTCTTTATCCAATTCTCTTCTCAATTAAGGAAATTCACCCTTATATGTGCTACTTGCTGTCCATTATCTCATATTATATGATCTCTTATGTTTATACCATTGTGGGAGTATTACTATAGTATTCAATACAATAATAATCGTTTCCAAAAAATTAATAAGCAAGTTAATTTTTTCTTAATAATGATGGATAATATAGTTGGCATTTCGAGAATCACAATGGTTATTGTTGCAATAATTTTAATTATTGTTGCAGGAGTAGCTATTTATGTCACTACTAGCAAGTCTATACACCCTGTCACCTCGAGTTCAACGGCTGTAACACCTTTTAAAATTGCCATAATAAGCGCTTACCCATCGGATAGTTATTTTGCTGAATATACTCTTGCAGGTCTAGAGCAAGCTGCGTCTGCTTTAAATACGAGTCAACGACCAATAATAGTAACACCCCTCTATAATGTTCCACAATCAAGCATAATTTCCACAACGCAAACATTAGCACAACAAGGTTACAAGTTTATTATACTTTATATTGATTACATATCTCAGTATGTAGAGATAGCAAAAGCTAATCCAGGTGTACTTTTTGCAGATGAATATGCTATTCCAAACGGATTTAACTTATCAACATACAATTTTAGAGATCCCGAAAGTAACACTTACACTTATAATGCAAGTAACATGGTCGGATGGATACCTGATTTGAATGGTGCGTATTACGTGGCAGGAGTTGCAGCAGCACTTATAACTCATAGTGGTAAAATAGGTTTTGTAGCGGCATTTAACATACCAGTACTTGCAACGTGGTACAACAACTTTGCAAATGGCGTTCATTCGGTTAACAAAAGTATTCAGGTTTATTACGCTTTTAGTAATGACTGGAGCGACCCTACTAAGGGAGCGGCTGCTGCAGATTCTTTAATATCGCTTGGATGTGATGTCATAGCTACTGCTGGTGATACGCAAAGTATAGGAGCGGCAAAAGAGGCTACGCGAAAGGGCGTTTTTGCTATAGGATACCCCTTTAACTTGAACAATATATCCGCTCAATATATGCTTGGAAGTGTTTATTTCAATGCTACTGCATTGATGTACACAATGATTCAAGACGCTCTTAATAATAACTTGGAACATCACTTTTATACTTTAGACATGGCACATCACGGGGAGGCGTTCTTATTAAATCCGTATTTAGTAAGTAATGGTATAATCACTCAAAGTATGCTTAATAGAATTAAAGAAGCAGAACAACTTGTTATAAACTATACATACACACCAACGTTTAATGGCACATTCCCTCCAATTTCTAGTTAAGATAATCATATCTCAACTATAGATGTCCTTTAGTAATGTCTTATTTCTTATGAGTTCCACGTATTAGAATTTTTGAATAAACCATATGGTCAATCATCTATTCACCTTAAAAATTTAAAAAGATTCTTCGTAGCTTTAAATAGTGTTAAACGTTTTTGAGATTCTAAAATTTCTGACATCAAACTCTAGCGTTCAGAAGTGCATTTTGCAAAAGTAACTCGTTCAAAATTTTAGCTTCTTAGAACTATTAGTTGGTGCATCATCTGATATTACTTTTGTTAAAAGAAGAAAGGGTTTCTAAAAAGTTAATGAAGACACTGTGGGATTTCTTGATGCTATTAACAATGTTAGTGTCTGGATAAAGATCTCCTATACTTGTATTGTACAATCATCAACCCATCAGTTTTATGTGAGTGTTATAGAAGTCTTGGTGGGTGACGGTTAGTGGGTTTTGAACTACGTTGTCCAGGCTGGAGCCTGCCTAGTTACGCTTAAACCCACTGATGTGATGCGCACGTGAGGGGTTTGAAGCTGTGGTTTTGGCCTCTCTAGGATGGATTAGTATAATGTCCTTTTATCTCCATCTGTCCATCTTCTCTTTTCCGTTTTTACATGGCGATGGTTATAGCTGAGTTGGCTTATCTGCCGATAAGCTTAAAGTAGTGGATATCAAAGGTTTTAATGATCATCTACTGTGGAACACCACGGATTCACATTCTTTTGAAATTCAATTCTTTTTGAGAGAAATAGAAAGAGGTTTGAACTCAAGTGTTGGCGCTGCTCTACGTTTTTGAAGATTTAGACTTATAGCTTCTTTAAGTCTCTCTCGGAACTAGTGTCGAAATCAGTTGTAGAAAAATGAACTAAGAAGGTTGAAAATAAACTCAACTTCGAACCGAAACCACTCGTACAGTTAATCATTGACAATTGGCTAAATCATTGGGCGTAGGTAGACCATTAAGTGGGTCGAGGATGACGGCTTTACGAAGCAGTTTGGTTCGATGCTTGACTCGCGCGAACGATGCAAAACTCAGGTGTTTTAGTGAACCCATAGTGTTCATCATACTTAAGTCTTTTCAGACATAAACATTTTATACTTTTAAGGTTAAATGGTTATGGCTAAAAATCTAATAACTCTATTGTGTGCATAGTGCACGATAAATTCCAAAAATTAAATATATAAATATATATTCCAAAAAGACTAGTAAAAAACTTATTATTTATATAGAAAGCTTTATTTGAATGAATAAAATTTTACTTTAAAAATGCTTTGGGTTGCGGTAGACGTTGGAGGGACCTTTACCGATGCCGTTTTGTTTGACGATAAAACAGGAGATGTGCACATATCAAAGGTCAGTAGCACATCTGATAATCCTGTAGTAGGATTTCTAGAGTCTATAAATCAGTTTGGGTTAAAAGATAAGATTCAAGCAATTTTCCATGGAACAACAATTGCTACGAACGCCTTAATTGAAGGAAAGGGAGCAAAAGTTGGTCTAATAACCACAAAGGGATTCAAAGACGTTCTAGAAATAGGAACACAACTACGCCCATCTCTTTATAGTTTGATCCAAAAGAAGCCAAAACCTCTTATTCCAAGAAGATTAAGAATGGAATTAGATGAAAGAACTAATGCAAAGGGTAAAATAGAAAAGAAAATTAACATCAATGAACTCAAAAGAATAATCAGGTTTTTCTTTCAAGAAGGCGTTGAATCAATCGCTGTAAGCTTACTATTTTCCTTTGTGAATCCTAAGAACGAAATAACTGTAAGAAACTTTATCAACAAAGTAAAACCAAATATGTTAGTTTCTCTTTCTAGCGAGGTTTGTCCACAGATTGGAGAGTATTACAGAACTAGTACAACAGCCGTTAATTCTTATTTGATGCCTTTAGTCTCTAATTACCTCACAAATCTTAAAAATGAATTAAACGGGACAATTAATAAACAAAAAATTTATATCATGTCTTCAAATGGAGGCACGCTTACTCTTAATACTGCTTCAAGACTTCCCGTTCTGATGATTGAATCTGGTCCTGCCGCTGGTGTTGTGGCCGCTTGTGGGATTGCGAAAACGGTCAAAATTCCTAATGTAATATCTTTCGATATGGGTGGAACAACCGCAAAAGCATGCTTAATTCAGAACTATCAACCGAATACAGTAGACGGATTTGAAGTTGGAGGTGAGATGCAACACTCTAAAACGTTTTATTCTGGTGGAAGTTTGACTCTTGGAGTAAGTGGCTATCCAGTAATGGTTCCTACTCTTGATCTTGCAGAGGTTGGCACAGGGGGTGGTAGTATAGCGTATGTAGATATGGGCGGTGTTATTAGAGTAGGTCCAAAAAGCGCTGGAGCAAATCCTGGACCAGCGTGTTACGGAAAAGGTGGGGAAGAGCCAACAGTAACTGATGCTAATGTGGTATTAGGTAGGCTTAATAGAGAAACGTTTCTTGGAGGAACGATGAAGATATACTACGAACTTGCTAAAAAAGCTGTTACACAAAAGATCGCTAAACCCTTAGGTTTAAGTGTGATAGAAGCGTCCTACGGAATTTTAAAGATAGCAGTCGCTAACATGGTAAATGCAATAAGATTGGTTTCTGTTCAAAGAGGATACAATCCAAAAGAATACACTCTTATTGCGTTTGGTGGTGCTGGTCCAACACATGCGGTAAGAATAGCAAAAGAACTAGGGATCAAAAAAGTTTTGATACCTTTATTTCCAGGTGTTACGTCTGCTCTTGGATTGCTTCTGACAGATATAGTGCGCGAATATGTGTTAACAAAGCTATTAGAAGTTAAAACGCCAGTAGCTCTCTCTGAAATAAATCAACTTTTTAATATTTTGAAGAAAAGAGCTTCAAATGATATTAAGGATGCGGGTACACTGTCTATAATTTACGAATACGCATTTGACATAAGATACACTGGTCAAAATTATTACATAACAGTTTGGCTAGGAGAGTGCTCTGAAATCACCAAAGAAAAAATGGAAGAAGCTTTCAACAAGTTTCATGATGAACATAAAAGAATTTATGGGCATAGCTCCCCGGGTGAAGAGTTGCAAGTTGTTAACTTGAGATTAAAAGCAACTGGTATAATACCAAAACCTAATTTGAAATCGCTGGCGCCAAAAAAAGTAGAAAACAAAAAAGAAAAAAGTCGTATAGTGTATGGCGTAAGTGAAAACATTGAAGAAATTGAAGTTCCTGTTTATTGGCGACATGGATTAAGTGTAGGTGAAACACTAGAAGGTCCTGCAATAATCGAACAATATGATTCAACGACGATTTTAGAAGAAAAATCGAAAGCATTAGTCGATGAATATGGAAATCTTATAATTGAGGTGATTTAAAATTGAAAGACGAGCGCGCAATCGAACTTTCAATAACTGAAGGTGCGTTTCGTTCTATTGCAGATGAAATGAGCGCTTCTTTACGGCGGAGCTCATATTCACCAATAATCCGTGATATGCTTGATTATTCTTGTGCGTTATTCGATGCACAGGGTCTTATGATTGCTCAAGCTGAGACAATTCCAGTCCAGCTAGGGTTTTTGGGATATGGATTAAGAAGCTTAATCAAATACAAAGGAATTGAATGGTTTGAGAAAGGAGATATTGTCGCGTTAAATCATCCATTTCGAGGTGGCAATCACACGCCAGATGTGCAAATCTTTAAGCCTTTGTTTTTTGAAAATAAGCTAGTCGGATTTGCTGCAAATACTGCACATCATCTGGATTTTGGTGGCTGTGAACCAGGGACTGAGGGATTTGATAACAGAGAAATATTTCAAGAAGGATTGTTACTAAGTGGCGTTAAGCTTTTCGTAAAAGGAGAACCTAACCAACAAGTTTTTGAAATAATCAAAGAAAATGTCAGAGACCCTATTAGAACAATGGGAGATTTAAGGGCGCAAATAGCTTCTAATAATCTCGGAGAAGCGAGGTTTAAGACGCTTTTAGAGAAATGGGGTCTTGAAAAGATGATGAATCTTATTAGAGAACTTCAGGATTATACCGAAAAGCTTGTAACTACTGAACTTGAAAACATACCTAATGGGTCTTCTCATGCAATTGGTTTTATGGATGACGATGGTATAGATCCAAATAATCCAATAAAAATAGAAGCAACGATCATAAAAAAAGGAATTTCATTCACAGTGGACTTTACTGGTTCTTCCAAACAAACTAATACTGGAATGAACCTTCCCCTTTCAAATGCCTATTCTGCCGCTTACTATGCATTGCGAGCATTATTAAAAGATCAATCAATACCGCAGAACGACGGTTGTTATAGACATGTTGAGGTGATAGCACCCGAAGGCACAATTGTTAATCCCAAATTTCCTGCGGCTGTTAGTGCGAGGCATGTTACTGCTCAAAGGCAGATAGACACAGTTTTACGAGCTTTAACAGGAATTTTACCTGAACGTATTTGCGCAGGTTGTAATCTTTCTTTTCCAACTTTTAATTGTGAGGCATTAAGTGAAAATGGAAAGATAATAGTTACCACAGACATCCTTGGAGGAGGTTACGGAGGAAATATTATGTGGGATGGTATGGACGCAGTTGATTCCCATGGATCTAACTGTGCACTTTTACCAGCTGAGATTTGCGAGGCTGATGGCGCCTTAAAGGTAATAAAAACAGAGCTTGTAAGAGATTCTGGTGGAGCAGGAAAATTTAGGGGAGGTTTAGCCATAGCCAGAACTTATGAAATTATTGCAGAAGAAGCTTATGTAAACCTTTACGCAGATCAAGGGAAACCTGAAAATTCTCCTTGGCCACTTTTTGGCGGTTTGCCAGGAAGTCCCGCAAAAATTTTTGTGACCATCGTTCGTAATGGAAAAAAGAAAACGAAAAGAATATTCCCACTAAAAAAACACTTGTATTTAAAAAAAGGCGATAGATTTACCCTTGTTTCATGTGGTGGTGGAGGATATGGTGACCCAAAAGAACGAGATCCAGAACTTGTAATCGAAGATGTACTTAATGGGAAGATTTCAAGAAAAGTCGCTGAAAAAATATATAATGTTTCTATAAATTCGCGTAGGATTGATGAACCCATTAGTAAAAGTTAATAGAGATGCTGTTAGGATAGGGTTTGCTACAGTCTGCCTCATCCGTGGCAGAGCTTTCACCTTTAGTTTTGTTTCTGCATTATCATATCAAAAACCAGTCAGATAAGTGCTTCTTGCACATCCCAAATGTATCACTGCAGAAATAGCTCTAGGAAAACTACGAGTGGTCTAAAAGGTTTTTGGGTGTTGTTACGGAACACACTTCCTTAAGATACCCAACCTCTTAACCAAGCCTCTCAACTCAAAGGTTTGTGAACGCGATTTTTTGAATCTCGAACTACAGCGTCACGATCTTACAATCCGCGGTCGGTAAGGATCACAGGTTCACCCAACGCCTTTTTCTTACCCTTTTAAGGAACCTGAGTCGTAGTTCATCTAGATGAAACTTCAAATCAAATGGATCACAATTTTCACACCAGCCATAACATACTAAGGTTTACCACATGCCACGAGTCAACCGCGATGTATTGAGTACTCCGTATCTTCTTTAGAGTTTTCGCTTAACCTTCCTAGTGCGCTCATCTATGCTTAACCTCAAGATTCGCTCTTAGTTGAGAGTGACATGTCAAACGCTAGGCAAAAACGCAATGATATTAAAATCATATTTACAAAATTTTAGAAATCCATGGTGTTTCACAGTAGTTGATAAATCCAACCTGCCGCGTTAAGTCTTTATCAAAGAATTTTGTAATACTTTAGGATAAAATATGTTTTAGAAATATAACGAATTTTTTTATATAATATGACGAAGCAGCTTTTTTTAGATATATTTTCTAAAAATAGAACTAGATAACAAAAAATTTATATAGAAATTTGCATAAACACTAAAAGATGGGAACAAAAACACCTAAACTCTTTGCGCGCGAAGCAACAGGTCTTGTTCGCCAATTTTCTGCCTTAGAGGCGGCAGCCATAAATTGGTCTGGACTTACGGTATTTCCTGGCTTAATAACTTATTTTGCATTTTCTTATTTGTTTCCTAATGGTAGTTTATTTTGGGCGATGGTCATCTCAATATTAGGCTTCACAAGCCTAGCAATTTGCTATGCAATGTCAACTGTGGCCATGCCAAGATCTGGTGGAGATTATGTTTTCATTAGCAGAACTCTCCATCCCACTTTAGGATTTATGCTAGTTTTATCTTTAAATATTTGGTTCTCTTTCTACTCTGGTGCTTTCGCAAATTGGATTTTTACTTTAGGACTCTCACCATCTTTAGATGTCATCGGTTATATAACAGGTAATTCGGCTTATTTGTCACTTGCAAACACATTGAGTCAACCGCTAGTAATAATACTTTTTGGTTCGTTCATAATAATAGTCACCGCAGTAATAGCAATAGTACAACCAAGGCTTGCCGCCCGTCTTGTAACGCTATTTATTATGATTGGTTTTCTAAGCTTAGCCGTAATAAGCTTGGTCTTTCTTTTTAATAACACTGCAACTTTTCGAACAGCGTTCAATACCTTTAGTTTACCATATGCAAAGACTTCTGATTATTATTCATCAATACTCTCTGAAGCGGAGAAAAATGGACTTAGTCAATTAAACACATTTTCTCTGTCTCAAACTCTTAGTTTAGTGCCATTTGGAGCATATATATTTCTATACGTTTCGGAAATGCAAGCTGTAGGCGGTGAAATTAAAAACGCAAAAAGGACGCCGTATTATGCGGCTTTGATCACACTTTCTGTTGCTTCATTGTTTGCGTTACTACCAATCATTGGCTTAAATCAAGCTGTGACTAAACAGTTTAACAACGCCATCAATTTTGTATATTATAACGGTTTAAACTATTCACTACCTATTGCACCCACTTTCAATCTTTTTGCAAGTCTTTTAGTAAAAAACGTGTTAATCGCTTGGCTCATAAATATAGGTTTAGTAACTACAAATATAGCTTTATTACTTATGTTCTATATGTTTACACCCAGATACTTTTTAGCCGCTTCTTTTGATAGTATTATGCCACAAAAACTGTCTTCCGTATCTGAAAGATTTCATACTCCCCATATAGCAATAATTGTAACTGCTATTCTTGCTTTAATAACGCTTCCTATTTATACGATTTTTGCCACGCTTCTTTCCACTTTGAGTGCAGTGCTAGGAGAATTATTGTTCGGCTACTTAGTTTTTAGTATTTCTGCTATATTGTTTCCATTTTCACCAAAGTCCAAAAGGATGTATCAATCATCGCCAATAAATTATACTATTGGAAAGATACCTGTAATTACACTTTTTGGCGTAATTAGCACCGGCTTTATGACATACATAGCATATTATCTTTTGACAAATTCACAATATGGCGTAAATTCTTTTGTTTCACTCGTTGCGGTTTTATTAATAGCAATATCAGCACCAATATGGTACTATATCAAAAAAGCTTATCTAAGGTCAAAGGGTTTTGATTTAGATGCAGTTTTTTCAGAAGTGCCTCCAGAATAAAGTATTAATGTAACATTATTTGGGAAAATTTTTCTAAAACATCTAAGCTCTCGGGAACTTCGGCAAATTTTATTACAAAATCAGTGACTCCCGCTTCTATATATTTTTTAAACGATTGTTCACATTCTTCATAAGTCGATGCTATTAGGGTTGAGCCCATTGCCATCCAAGAGTACTTCCTAAGCTTATCAAAAAGAACAGAACGATTGTCTGCAAGTACCACAAGTCCATGCCAAGATCTTCTTAAAGCGCTTGGTTTTCTTCCAAATAACAAACAAAGCTCATCTAATTTTTTGGACTTTTTGCTAAAACCTTCGGGTGTATTACTTGCATAAAAACCGAGATTCCAGCCATCAGCATATTTTGCGGCAATTTTCAAAATTCTTTCCAAACTTCCTCCAATCCAGATCGGTGGGTGAGGTTTTTGAATTGGTTTTGGCTCATTTATTGCGCCTTTTATCTTATAATGTTTACCAGAAAAATTAACTACGTCTTTAGTCCACATTAGCTTTATGATTTGTATCGCTTCCTCTAATCTTTCTATTCTTGTTTTTACATCGCTGAATGGATAGCCATACGTATCGAACTCTTCCTTAAACCACCCAGCGCCTATTCCAAGTATTAATCTTCCCTTACTCATTACGTCTATTTGACTTGTGATTTTAGAAACAAGAGCTGGGTTTCTGAATTCGTTACAAAGAACTAATGATCCAAGTCTTATCTTTTTTGTTATTACAGAAAGAGCGGACAGTGTTGAAAGACATTCAAAGAAGGATTGTTGTCTATCCGAACCATCATAAGGAAAAAAGTGATCGTAACACCAAATCGAATCATAACCTAATTTTTCACAAATCAAAGCAACTTCCTTTACAGTATCAAAGTCCACTCTCTGTTGTGGTAAAGAAACACCAAAACTTACTTTTGTAGACATAGTGACTTCACTTGAGCAAACGATAAGCGGTGATAGCATATATTTTTGTAGCATCTATTACTTGGTCGATATACACATATTCATCTGCCTCATGTGCTCGAGCACTCGCATTTGACGTAATGTCTCCAGAGGGACCGTAAGAGACCACTGGTATTTTACATTTTGTGGCTATTAAACAGTCATCTGCGACGCTATGGCCAGCCACCAATTTTGGATCATATCCAAACACTTTTGAAACTTCAACAAGTGTTTTCACAAGTTCAGAGTTAGGATCTGTTTCAAAAGCTTCATAGGGTGGTGTGGGTCGTGGAGTGAATGTAAAAGTTAACCTTGAAAAAGTATCCGCGTCCAAGTTTTCTTTGAGATATTCTTTGATCTCCGAAAGCCCATTGGCCACTGGGGTACCTGGCAAAACATGCCTATCAACTCTAATTACGCATTTATCTGGTACTCTAAGAGCATCAGATCCGCCTTCAATTTTAAGTACGCATGTCGAAGTCTTTAAAGGTCTAAGTTTATAATCAAGAATTCGTGGGTGCACTTTTTCAGGAAAGTTAGAAAGAGATTGAACAACTTTTGAGGCAATATAAATAGCGTTAATACCATTTTCTGGCTCTGCTCCATGGGTCGATTTTCCATGAACAATAATATCGACTAAGCACTGTGCTCTTCTTGCATTTCTTAAACGCGAAAGATTGCTTGGTTCACCCACTATACAATATTTAGATTCTTTGTAAAAGCCCTTGTTAATAAGTGTTGCAGTTCCGCGAGACCATCCTTCCTCATCCGATACACAATGCACAGCGAAGCTTTTACGAAGCTTAACATCTGATTGAATTAAGGCTTTAGCGGTCATAATGATGGCGGTAAGTCCACCCTTCATATCAACACTACCAAGCCCAAAAAGCTTTCCATCTTCGATGACTGGCTCAAATGGATTCTTTGTCCACCCTTCACATACTTCAACTGTATCCATGTGACCATTAAAGATTAGGTGAGCACTTTGCGAACCGTCAGTTGCGGCAACAACGCATGGGCCACATCCTTCTACAGGGACTTGAGTTACTTTAAAGCCAAAAGAAGCCAAATCATGCGCCAATAAGTCAGAAATTTCGTGTTCGGATCCAAAAACACTTGGTGTAGCTACTAGTTTTTTGCAGTATTCAATAATTTCAGATTCGTTGATGTTATCAAGTATAGTTTTTTCTTCATCATTTAAATTTTTGGATGACATAATGTTCACCTTTTTTGTAATACAAGTTTGGCAACTTCACTTGCTTTAGCAAACCAAACATCTTTTTTGTTAGAAATATAAGAAATTAATTCTTTTAAAATTTCTATTCTACCAGGTCTTGCAATACATTCGGGATGCATAGTTAAATTAAACAACAAGTGCTGTGAGTAAATCGAATCAAAAGTCGCTTGCCAAGTTTCCTTTACTTCTTTTGGTGTTTTCATAGCAACTTCAAAAGCTGGATAATCATCCAAGATCCAACTCACTGGTAATTCCACTAGTGAATTATTGTTTAATGAAATAAGGTATGGTAAATCTTGATCCATTAGGCTACTATCATAAGTAAAACCATTTTCAGAAAGCAATGTTAGTGTAGAAGGACTCATATCAAACCAAGGCGCACGATAACCTTCTGCATGAATGCCTATTATTCTCTTAAAGGAATTAGAACACTTTTCTAACATTTCTTTTTCCTGTTCTTTTGACAATTCAGAAGCTTTTTCGTGCATATAACCGTGTGCCGCTACTTCGTACCCTCTCTCTAAAATATCTTTTATCTTTTCTGTGTAATTTTCCACAACCCATCCAGGAACAAAAAAGGTAGCTGGGACAGAAAAACTTTCTAAAACATCAAAAATTCTATTTAATCCAACATTGGCCCCATATCTTCCGCGGATTATCGGCCCCATCTTTTTTTGGTCAGTTCTTAGTTCATCTGACTCAGCGTCGAAATCAAACGTTAGGAGAACGGCGCAAACGTAACCTTTAGGCCAAATAATTTCCAATTTAGACCTAAAAAGTTGTATAAGCTTACTAATTTATTTGTTTTTTGTTTCACTATTATGGCGTTTAGACGAAGCCTATTAGTTGTGGGTTTGTTTGACTGGAAGCTCAAACTGGCGAGTGAATTGGGTGCTACTCATACAATAAACTCTCAAGAAATTAAGGATGTAAAGAAAGAAATTAAAAGTCTTTATCAAGAAGGTGTTGATGCTTGCGCTCTTACCGTTGTAACCAAAGACACAATCGTTCAATCTTTGGGCTCAACGATCAAAGGTGGGTATGTAAGTATATTCGCTGGTGTTCCTAAGGATTCTGTGTATACCACTTTAGACCCTAATATTATACATTATAATGAAATTTCTCTAATTGGAAGCTCTGGCTATACTTATGAAGATTTTAGGATAGCTTTTAAAATTGCTATAAATAACGAATCAAAATTATCAAGGTTAGTGCCGCACAGGTTCCGTTTGGATGACATCCATGATGCTATAACGGCTTGGGAAGATAAAGAGAGGTCCTTAAAAATTCTATTAAAAAGGTAAAACACCATAGGGAAAGTTTAAATGATATTGTAATTTTTGCTAATTATGTTAGAAGAATTTCAGAAGACTTTGGGTAAGATCTCAAAAGATCTCCAAGAATCGGAAAAAGAGTTGATAAAACTTGTAGTCGACCTTGTGCGTTTCGAGTCTGAAAATCCGCCAGTAAAAGACTACGAGATTCAGCTTTTTATAAGAGATTTTTTGCGTGAAGCTGGAGCAAAAACTGAGTTACACGACCCAGGAGACAATGCGTGGGCGCTTACTTCATCTTTTGGAGAAGGAAAGGACGGGCTTATCCTTTATGGCCATGCGGATGTTGTTCCCGCTGGTAACCCTTCAAAGTGGATTTATCCTCCTTTTTCTGGTGTAATCATAGGAGATAGAATTTATGGACGAGGAACTAGTGACATGAAAGCGGGGCTTGCGGCTGAGCTTTTTGTGTACAAGTTGCTTTATCAAAACGATGTAAAGTTACCTGGTAAACTCGAGTTTGTTTCCGTGTTAGACGAGGAAAACTGGCACAAAACGCCAATAGGTTGGAACACTTCAGATTGGCTTCTATCTACAGGTAAACTCACTGGACGCGCTTGTATAATGGGCGAACAAAGTGGTATCAAAAAGATTTGTATTGGAGAACGCGGCGACTACTGGGTGAAACTCACTTGTTTTGCACAACCAAGACATGGAAGCGCACCAGTTTACGACGACAACGCTTGCGTAAAGCTCTTTCGTGCTATCGAAAGAATTCACGATGCGATAAAGGATCTAAAAGTGGAGCCTCCAAAAGAAATAAAAAACGTGGTTTACGAATCTCCGAAACACATCGCCGAAGACTTAAAGGGAACTGGTGTGGAGCTTTCTTTTGACGAATTGCTTCAAATTCTCGTAAAACCCACGATGAACGTGGGCGTTTTTCGCGGCGGTGAAATGATCAACATCGTTCCCGATTCTTGCGAAGCTCAAATAGCTTTTTGCGTTCCTTTAGGAATGAAAAGACAAGAGTTACACGAAATCGTAAAAAGCAAAATCGGAGACGTTTCGCTTGAACTCCTTGGTGAATCTCAGTCTGATCCTAGCTACACTTCACCCAGCGCAAAAATTGTTCAAGTGTTAAAACAAAGCGCGCAAAGCGTTTTGGGAGAAACTCCAGCTTTGTATGTGACACAAGGAACGAGTGATGCTAACGTGTTTAGAAAACACGGTATAGACACGGTTTTTTACGGGCCTGGCGACTTTGCAAACACTCACGCTTTTAACGAATCTGTGAGCATCAAAGCTGTGACCGCGATTGCGCAGGTGTACTTAAAAACTGTTTTTGAGTATTTTTCTTGATTCACTCTGGCGGTATCTCTTTGAACGCAAGCGTTATGTCAACGCCACGTTTTTTGTTGTAGTACTTTGATACAAAATAGATCACGCTACCAATGAAAACTATAAGCGCGACAACGGAAACACCAGTGCTACTTGCGTACTGCCAAGTTGGTGAGCTAAAGAAGCCAGAAATCAATGGTTGAATGAACGCGCTAGCGTAAATAGGTAGAATAAACGCCAACCAAACCAGCCCAATCCAAACAAGCGCTGGTAAATTCGCAAGCCTTTTTGTAAAAACGCCTGCCTCAAAGAGCTCCTTTCTTTTGTAAGGCATAAGAATAGCGTTAAAACCAGGTAAAATCCAAGTGAGCGCGGATAGTAGAATCGAGTAGTAAGCGAGAGAAGAAAGGTTTAACGAAATTGGCGGAAACGACATAAGAAAGAATATGAGTCCGCCAAGCAAGGTGAGCACGTAAATTCTTACAGGTGTCGCTGTTCTTTCGCTCACCTTCGCAAACCAGCTAGGAATCACCCTGTCCATCGCCCACGCAAACACTATTCTTGACATCATGAAAATATACACAGGTCCAAGTGAAAACATAAGAACGTCGGCGACAACCGTGACGTAAAGCCAAAGTGGCCACATTTTGGGAAGTGCGATCAAACCAAGAATTGCACTATGTGGGATCACGCCTTGAAGTGGCGCGCTAGAAGGCGCATTGAACGCAAGATACGCCCAAGCGTGTAAAAAGGTGTACCCGAACTTGAGAAACACCAAAGGAACTAGCACAATCCATGTGACTGTCGTGTAAAGCCATAGACTTCCAAGTATTGAGATGTACCCTGCCCTCTTTACGTTACCTTTTAGTTCACCCGCAAGATACGCCGAATACTGGTAGCCTATCAGGTTAAAAAGCGCAAAGCCTATTGCAGGTCCTAAAAGCGCAAAAGTAATGGGTTCTAGCCTTAAAGGCGCTGTCGAAAGGTTGAACGCTTGGTTGACAAGTGCGCTAGGCGCTACTAAGGTGTATCTTTCAAAATTCGAAAGAAAGGTAGAAGTGTTCACAAATAGCGAGAAAACAATTATTTGAAGTAAAATTCCGCTTATTCCTAGTATCGCAAAAATCGACACAAACAGCGTGAATCTTCGTGTATTGGTAAACCCGAGTAAGGCCATAAACACTATAAGCAAACTGCCAACAAGCGCTTGATTCAAAGGAGTAGAAAAGAAAGAAGAAAGCGTGTTCCAAGTGTTTACGTTGAAAATAGCGCTCATCGTGGCAAAGAACCCTTGCGTGACATAGCTAATTTGTAACAGCTCAAAGCCTATGATCGACATGTTTGCAAAAAGCAAAGTCCAAGTTTCTAGCCACCCCAAGTACGGAGAAAGGATTCGCGATGTAAACACATAGTCGCCACCCGTTCTCGGAATTCTTGAAAGAAGCGCGATAAAAATAAGGCTATAAGGAATGAGCGCTATCGCAGAAAGAATTTGCGCCAAATCCAGCGAAGAAAGCCCAAATGTGGGAGAGGCTGGGTAAAACGCGCTGTAAATATAGTTGAGCACAACAAT
>Ga0208559_100092_pt1 | contig 30420 bp, 23 predicted proteins | sample BED_Mat_host_6_1_FD_187138 | JGI IMG/M metagenome (GOLD analysis project Ga0208559, IMG submission 187138) | Extremophilic microbial mat communities from Yellowstone National Park, USA - BED_Mat_host_6_15 (SPAdes) (version 2) | ecosystem: Environmental > Aquatic > Thermal springs > Hot (42-90C) >...
TTTCCAAGTTTCCCATTATTTCTGCCTAACTGGTTGGGCTAAACCGACCGTATTCAACAGATGCCAGACGAGAAATTGTGAAGCGAAAAGTTTATTAATTCGTCAAACAGATGTTTTAGATGAAGAAAAATGGCGGTTTCGCTAAGTGTCCAGTCCTTAAAGACAAGAAGCACAAGTTACGGGGTAAAAAAAGTATACGAAGTATACAAAACAGTTAAGGCTAATGTACCAACTAAATTTGTCAACATACCAACTAAATTTGTCAAGGTAACGTTCGGAACAAACGGGTTTGACGTACCACAGATCGCAATTGCTCTCCTGATTGTAGGTGTAATAATAGGGCTGTCCGGTCTTATTCTATCAATCTTCGCAACAGCTACTGCAGGTGCAATAGCCAATCCGTCACCAGGAACGTTAGCGTATAACTTGACGCACCCATTGGTAAGCGGTATGACATCGTTCTTCAGTTTCTTCCCAACATTGTACATCTTACTAGGAGTAACAGGCATAGTCCTCATCGCGGCTGGAATAATTGGCATAATAATGGAGAAGTTCAAGACCTCCTAAAATTCTAAGCCAAATACGTATTTTTTCGCTTTTTCATTTTCTCCTTCTTCCTCCTTCTTCTTCCTCCTTCTTTTAATACTTTTCTGCTTAAGATAGATACTGAGATGGGACTAAAAGCACCGTCTACAAACATAAGTTTTACAAACACTATAACTATAACCCCACCACAACACACAACTCAACAACAGGTTAGTCCTTTTTCGTTATTTCAACTATTACTATCTCCACCATACGTCTACATTTTTATCGCATTAGCTGTACTGTTTGTAGTATTCATTGTCGTATACTTAGCGTTCAGAAGGTCGTATGCGAAAGACCCTATAAGAAATGGACTAATAAGACAAATCCGTCGTTCTAAGAACGTTGACGTCGTAGTCGTGAATATTGATGTTTCTACCAGGTCTGCACAGTTATATGTCGGTCAAAAATTATCACCGTCACTGTACGCAGTCCAAGACCCGGTTACAGGTGAAGAACTGATTATCCCGGTTACATCCGAGTCAATGGTCGGGATGATACAGTACGGGAAGATACACAGACCGTTGTTAATTACAATAAGAAAAGGTAACACAATGCCGTATGCAATAAGGTTAGAGACGTTAGAAACGTCAATACCTGTGTCGGAATATGATACAGCGGAACCGGAATTGTTAGCACAGCTGGCGAAAGTCAAAAAGATGATTACCGGTGCTATAACGTTATCTCCTTCGACAAAGCTTTCCATCGCTGTTGACCCTAAATTATTGCTGAGCCGTAGGTTATCACAGGAGCTGGAAATACTCAGTACAATACCCACGACTGTTAAGGAGATGAATGCAAACTTAGTAAAGCTGTTGAAGTTACAGAATGAGGGTAAGCGTGTGCAGACAATGGGAAGGATAATGTTATACTTCGTCATCGGTATGATGGCAATGATGTTCCTAGCAGTGTTATTCGGTCTTCATATAATTTAACCTATTTTTTGTATCCGTCTTTGCTTCTGTCCTCCACATTCAAGCAAACTTTTTAATAACTACAAGCAAACATATGTTTGAGTGATGTGAAAAATGAGTAGCAACAACGCTTCACAACTTGTTCCGTTAGACGAGTATCTCCTCCAGGTTTTTTCTAAGTTCCTATTGTCTAAAGATTTTGCATTTGACCGTAAAATGTCAAAGAACTACGACGGATCGTTAACATTAGTTAACTACAAGCCAATGGCAACATCTGCATTTGAGAACTCACCAGGATATATGCCGTTCATAATTCAAATAAGTTCTCCAGGGAAGAAAGTTCTTTGGAGGAAATACGCCTTCGGATTAGGATATGGCGAATGGGGTAAGAAAAAGGCTATTCCGTTCAATGAACAGGCTATCGCCAGCATAATCGGGGGATACGGTTTTTCGCTTTATTACGAGAATATCGGTGTTAATGTAATACAAGGTGGTACAAATAAAGAACTTGATTCCAGTATAATCATATTTTATCCAGAAACTTCATTTGGTAAGGATACTTCGGAACAAGATAAGAAATCAGCCGAGACAAAAATAAAAGCGTTAATTCAAGCGTTAGAATCCACCTATCCTACAATCCGAGAGAATTTCGATATCATATATACGATTCATACTTCCTCCAAGCAGGACTTATACCCGCACATTATACTCATCCCCAAGGGACTTCTAAATGAAATTTCTGATTTCCTGTTATCTCAGTACCAACAAACTTATGGTAAGATTACATTACCACCTGCAGAATTTGTACCTAATGAAAACATGAAATCCCCTGAGATAGAACAATTCCTTGACAAGTTACCATTCGAACTTATTGGCAAAGCAATCGTAGGGACATATGGTTCTTATCCTGCTGTACTTCTACCAAAAGGAGATTACTCTCAATACCTCACGGGCAATGAACGTGTAATCAACCTCGGGGAAAATGATGTAATAGTTTTCGGTAATCCTCAGAGTACCCAACAACAACAGACCCTTGCTCCTCAAGCTCAGGAACAACAGAATACAGCTTCTTTAGGTACCCCTCAACAGCAAACCCTTCCCCTTGAGCAACAGAACGTAGAACAGAATGCAGTAGAAGAAAATAGAAATACTAACATTAATAACTTAGAAAAAGTACTCAATATCGAACTTTCACTCTATATTCCCGATTGGCTAAAACCATACTTAAACAAATATGGAATAAACAAGGAAGAGTCTTTAAGTAGAAAAGAGCGTGAGGAGTTTGGCGAAAAGGTCTGGAATGAGTTGCAGAGAAACTGGAACACGATCCTGGAATTATTAGATGTTAACAACGCCAGCATCCTCCCTACTACCGTCTTGGCGTTAGTTACGAAATTCCCGTCTGAATACAAAGCTTCAAGTAAGAAAGTTACATACCAGTCTGGAAGTGTAATTGAAGAGACTACCAGAAGCGTTCTGTCTAATGTATTCGCAGAACTCAGACAGAATTACCTTATACCGCTGTTAGACTCTTTCGCTCCAGACCAAGTGTTAGACCTAAGAGTCATTAGACCGCTGGCTCCAGACGAATTCGAAAGGTATCAGAGGAAATTGAGTGACATGGTTCAATTATACAAGGATGCGTATCTGGTCTTCTCGTTCACAAATTTGTTCAAAAATAAGAGTTACGGCACTGTAGACAACATAAAGAACCTCAAGGAAGCCAACCCTGAAAAACTCAAATACCTTCAGGATCTCGTTAACGCTTTTACGGAGCTACGGTCTAGAGGTCTCTCGTTACCCTTAATTGTAGATAAAAATAACACATTGTTGACCGGGTCTCTTAACGACCTGCCACAACAGGACGAATATGCTATACTAAGGATAAATGACTTCGACCTCAACCAAACCAGTGAAGAGAAATTGAAGGAATATAAATCGCTTCTGGATTTTGCAAAGAAAGCCTTTGACGACCAGTACGGTGCGTTAATTGTCAAAACCACTATAAGCCCCTCGACCCTCGACATGCAAGTGTTCAAAACAATCGTAAAACTATTAGGAATATGCTCTGAAGAGGACGAAATCTGTTTGTACAAGGCGAGGCAAGAGTTATCGGCATTCCCCGAGTCACTTAAGGACAAGTTTATAGATAACATCGCGAAGGAAACCGGAAGGAACCCGAAGTACAGGATACAGTTAATTAACTTGTTCGCAACACTGTTCGCACTTGTTAACTATTACAACTATCTGTCAGAGTTGAAGAAACAAGAGCTGATGAGCCACGGTATTAGGAAATTAAGGGAGGAGGAAGAGGAAAAGGCTAAGAAGATACTGGAAATGGTAAAGGAGGGCTTAAAGATCTGAAAAAGTTAACAACAAACTTGGTCGTTTAGGACGGGGTTCAGGTCATAATTTTTTTAAACCAACACTCAAACATATGTTTTGGGTGAAAAAATGAGTTGGTCTTGGATTAGGTCAGAGTTCAACGACTTACAAAGTTGGGGGTTAAGGGGGCGTAAAGCCTCGCCCTTTAGGGCGGGGATGGATAGCCCCCTTATATTTAAATACCTCTTTGCCAAAAATATCGTAGTGACGCTAATGACGCTCCTCCTCAGCTCGATTGAGGGTATAATGAGACTGTGGGAGGAGCAACCGTCATCTCCTTCCTTCAAGGGACTAGAGCTTAGCGATGAAAGTCCCCCTTGTGGGGGATACCCCCACACCTCCAATGCTAAATGGGAGTGGTTCTCTGAGCCACTCGACTGTCCACCAAATGAGGGATGTAGTCCCGAACCGATGGTGGGAACGATGAGCCCTCTGGAAGGGAACCCTCGCCCTTCCAGGGCGGGGAGGAAGTCAGAAACACTAGAGGAATGGGCTAACGGTTACGAAGAATCTATGATTTTGAACCAAATGGGTGATTAAGAAAATGGGTTTTTTTCTGATCTAGCTACAGCGTTTCGTTCATCTATTTCTTTCATAGTTATTGCTATGTTTACGATAATATTCATTATAGTCTTCGGTCTTCTCGTGTACTTTTTCAACATCTTCAACACTGCACAGTCACAAGTGTCTCAAACCATTCATCCTACTAATAATATTTCATCTGTAGTTTCAGGAGATATACATAATGCTTATACAGGTTTCGCCCCGTACATCAACTACTGGATGTATGGACTTGGAATAGGTATAGTTGTAGCTCTTATCTTTGTTATAGCAACATCTATACGGGAAGAAGGTGATTAATAATGGAATTAAAACCGTCCATAACTACAGCAGTAGTATTTTTTGCGTTAGCTGTAATGTTAGTATTCGTAGCTTTCCCGTTCTTTAACCTCATAAGTAAACAAGCTCTTGTCATCTCTAACTCTTCTATAATATATACAAATAGCACGAAAGAAGTGATACAGATAGCTAATTCCACATTTACTATGAACCAACCGAAGTATTATTCCCAACAGTACAACGTACTGTTAACGTTCTACAGCATTCTCGCGTACCCGTTTTTCGACATAACGGTGTTCATAATGATCGTTGGGCTTGCGTTTATCTACTGGTTCTTGCGGGAAAGGTAGTAGAGCGGGAGGAGGAAAGTCTAACAATTTTTTTAAACAGCTGTTTGAGATATATATACAATGAGTGCTAATCCTGTTGCACAGATAAACCAGCTACTCTCTGAGGACAATTACGAGCAGGCTCTACAGCTAGCACAACAGTACGGCTTAACCCAAACCGCACAAATAATTCAAGCACTAATATATGTACAAAAGGCAATTGATGACGCAGAGAACGGTAACATCGATCAAGCATTAACCGACTTACAGAACGCACAAAAGCTAGATCCCAATATCAACTTACAGCCTTATTTCGCTTACATCAATGTTATCAAGCTTTTCGATTCTGCAAACGAGGCGATGAAGAACGGTGACTACAATACTGCTTTGAACGACCTTCAGCAGGCTCTGCAAATAGCCCAGCAATACCCGAATGTAATTGATGTAACAGAAATACAGCAACAGATACAGACAGTTCAGGCTCTGCAACAGATAGAACAGTACATCAGCAACGCTAACAGTGAACTGAAAAAAGCAAACTTCGTACAGGCTTATCAATACCTTCAGCAAGCCTTACAATTAGCTCAACAAAACAACATTAGTACCACGGATCTTGAAAACCTAACAACAGCTGTTTCCTACTTAGCTAAGATACCTCCGTTCCCACAACCTCCGCAGGGAGAAATAACATTACAGGAGTTACAGCAGTACCTGCAAACGTTAGAATCATACTATGCCACAGCTTCGCAGTACGCCACAGAAGCGTCACGTTACTATAACGGTTTTTCAGTCCTTGCAAACGGTTACCAACAGTCCCAACAAGTCGCTTCTCAGCTCTTGAGTGCAGTCACTCTGTTGGTTAATGCTCAGAATACTGCAGAACAGAACAGTAATTCAACAACTGCAATCCAGACAGCGATAAAGCTTATACAACAGGCTCAGAACCAGTTACAGAACGTTAACGCTGGTAATACGCCGTTAGCAGGTTTAGCAAATTCGATATCCAACACTGCCCAAGAAATGTACACTAAATACACCGCTTACCTGCAAATACTTGAAGATATACAACAAGCACAACAAGAAGCAGGAAATGGGAATTACTCTGAAGCCGTCCAGTATCTCCAACAAGCTTCGCAAATAGCCCAACAGAACGATATTAACATAAATCTAAATAACTATATTCAAGGTTTTACGATTTTAGAGGGCTTACAACAATTACCACAGCCACCTTCAACACAAACGTTCCTTTCTCTTTCTCAATATTTCAACAACGTGTATCAAACTCTTCAGCAGAACTACCAGGTTTTGGAAAAGGCTTCGAAATACCTTCAAATTAATTTGCAGGCAGTCCAAGGTGACATTCAAGACTCGAAGAACATATCGCAAGCCATGCAATTGTTAGCAGAAGCTCAACAGTTGCTTTCGCCATCACAAAACAACAACACATCACCAAACAACACATCCCCGTCCACCAGCATTAGTACAATCCTAGCAAATAAGGAGAGGATCCTGAGTGATATTTCGCAAGCCTTACAGTTACTGAGCCAGAGCGAGAGCTACGATATGGGAAGTACTGCCAAACAGCTGTTTGAAATTGCACAAAGCTACCAAGCCCAGGTTCAAACTTACCTGGAAGGGCTTGAGAAGACCCAGCAAGCCCTCAATGCTCTGAACACTGTAAACTCGCTCATAACTCAACAACCAAATGCTAATTCACCGTCAGCATACTTCCTAGCCTTGCAAAACAACTATACGGAAGCCCTTAGGGTATTAAAGAATGCTATGTCTTTCGCTATGCAAGCTAACTCTCTCTTCGAGCAGATTAATGCTACACCACCATTCGATATGAACCAACTCCAAAACGAGGATGTTGCGTTAGAGCAGTTCATTCAGCTCTTCGGGACTACTGCGAGTGCATATTCATCCGTTGAAAGTTTATTAAACAACCAGGGTAACTTAAGCACACCTTCGGATTACGCGAAGTATTATCAGAACGTAGCCTCTGCTATACAGAAGGCAATACAACAAATAAACTCGCTTAAGATCAGCGACAACGATGTTGACCAGGTAAGACAGCAAATAGTCCAGTCGTTACAGGAAAACGAGAGTAACTACCTGGCTCTATCTGTCGCATTCAACATAATAGCACAAGGAGGTAATTCACCACAGTCCTTAGCTCAAGCTTACAAACAAGCGTCACGGTACCTGTCCCAGTACCAAGCACTTCAACCTGTTGCACAACAGTTCGCAAATATGAGCGAATTCTACACCTTGATTACACAGGCTAACGGACTCCTTCAGCAATCACAGAATTCCATGTCTGTTGGTGCTAAAATTTCTCTAATGCAACAAGCAAAGGGATATCTGCAACAAGCACTCCAGTACGTCCCGTCTAATTCACAGATATACAAAACCATTCAGAACGAGATATCAAATATCAACAAAGCAGTAAGTGTGTTACAGAACGCACAATCTTTAGAGCAACAACTAAAGAACGCGTTGAACAGCGGAGACTGGCTTTCTGCTTTATATTATTATAATGAATTATTGCAAACTACGCAAGGTGCTAACATAAACAACGTGATTAACGATGTATCGCAAAACAACTACTTCCAGGCGATACAGGACGTTAACAGTAATTCATCACTCCAGCCACAACAAAAACAGTTCTTGAATAGCCTTATAGCTACTGCAGGTATCAATACGTATTACTTGCCTCTGATGCAATCCTCATTACAACAAGCTCATTTGCAGGCGTCTTCCTGGGGACAAGCACTGTTAGAAACGTTCAATTTCGCTGAACAGATGCAACCCGTCGCTGAAAATTTGCAGAACGCACTTCAGTACGCCCAAGATGCTGAGAACCTGGCACAATATGTTTCTCCTCAGCTACAACAGAATTTGTCCCAAGTAGTGTCACAGATTCAGGAGCAGTATAACGCAATTGAGGAACAGATACAGAAAGCTCAAAGCAACCCGCTACTTAACGCATTTGAAGGTTTTGCCAACGTATTCAATACTGGTCTAAACAACATGTTGAACGATATTAACAACTTGATCTATTCAGCGTTCGGTAAGAACACTTTCACTGAAATCCTAGCAGGAATTGTAGACGGTGCCATATTTGTAGCGATCTCTCTTATTCCTTATGTTGGTCAAGTATTCGATGTGATGGCGACGATATCCTTCCTCGGTAGTACAGTCTTCGATTTGTTAGCTGGTTCTGCGTCGTTCAACGAAACGGTTAATTCCTTTAAACAGATGTTTACAAACCCGACGTCAATATCAACCATAGTGACACTGATAACTGCTGTACTTGCAAGAAAGCTGATAGAACCAAGTGACGTAGAAAGCGTTGACTTAGCTAAGACTACGGACAGCGTAAAGTCAGTTCTGTCAAAGATTGAGGATTCTATAAAGGACAAAGTCGACATATCAAAAATAAGCGATAAGGTAACTGATACCGTTAAGAGTGATGTAACTAAATCACCAGACTTCTCAAAAATTAACGATCTGGTAAAAGAGATAAAGCTAGACAAGCTGGACATTAAGGCTCTGAAGAAGGGGTTAGGTAACAAGTTAGTAAAGATTGAAGGAGACGCATACAAATTCGTCGATAGTGACATATCAGACACAAAGATTACAACGACGACTTCCTACATTTTCAAAGATGTGAGACTGAAGGTGTTTGACGGAGTCAAGGGCATCGAAGTGAAATTAAGCAAAGACCTTGCTAACGATGTAAAAGTCAACGTTACACCGAAGCTTATTGACGATGCAGTTGTAACACTTGAAGAAAATGGCAAAGTCAGAGCCACAGTTGTTAACGAAGAGACTATAAAGAACGCACTCTCTTCAAACGATTTAGCTACAGCTCTGGACACTATCAAGCTTAACTTGTCCGCGACTGTCGCCAAACAGCTGATTGACAAACTCGAAACAGCAGACGGCAACGTAGTGCAAATATCACCAGACGAAGCTATCGCTTATGTCGGTGGTAAATTCTACGATGTGTTTTACAAAGACGGCACTCCTGTAAAGATGGAAGCGATAGAAAATGGTAAAGCACTAGCTAAGCTAGAAAAATTCGCAGAGGACACTGTAGGTAACTTCGTTACGCTGAATAAGAACGTGATAAAACAGTTGTTGAAGAATAACGAAAGCTTGCAGAGTATTGAATATTATTTAACAAATGAATACACACGCAATGTTGTAAGGAATGAGTACCTGATACTTAAGGACTTATTAGGAAATGAGACAAAGTTCACGTCTACGACTGAGATAAACCTTGGAGAAATAAAAACAACTAATGTAATAGAGAGCAAGAATCTGCCTGAAATATCTCAAGAAGGTATTAAATACCTGACACCGCAGGAAGTCGATAACCTACTCAGCTTTGATAACAGGTTTTCGCGGATATTCAGACAACTAATCGATGAACATCCCGAGGTCAAGGACTTACTTGAGAAATTAGCGTCGAAAGGAAAATTGCCAGCCAGTTTCAGTCAACTCGAAGATGTAGCTGGTAAGATAGAGTCATTTTACGAGGCTCTGGACAACGAAGTGAAAGATATAGAAAACAAACTAAGCAATAACCCACTATTTGACGGTGTAGACATCTCGAGTGTTGTTAAGAAGATTGCGGAAAAATTAGTAGTGAATAACCCAGATGACGTATTGGACGGCGAAGTACCAGAAATCTCTTTATCAGATATCCTAGACCACTTAAACACATCGGATAAGGCTAAAGTCGTGTTGAATTATCTAAAGACAGACCCTAAGGTATATGACGAGGTTATGAATAAGCTGAGTAAGTTCTCTGCTGATACTAGGGATTACATACTATCCCAAGCATACAACCAGATTGCTATAGCACTTAAGAGTAACATACCGATAACTAGCCAAGGGTTAGAAGCAGTAGTTGAAGATATAGATAATGCCATAGAAAATATTAGCCCTACAGAATCACAGTTACCTGTTTCTACGACAATCTCAAACAGCACTTCGAACGGCACCACTTCAACAACGACTACAGAGGGTACAGTTTCAAACAGCACCGCGAACGGCACCTCTACAGTTCTGCAACCTTCAGTACAACAGGAAGGAATACAGACGAGGATATCGCTAAATACAACAATAGAAAACGCATTATCGAGTCTATTCCCAGAGTTTAACAACCTACCATCGACTGTGAAAACGCTATTTGAGAATATTGTTGCAAGGCAGTTAGATGAAGAAGGAGAACTAACAGAAGGAGATATAATGAAGGCGTTAGAAGATGCGAAAGCTGAGTACCAAGCAATACTGGACAGTATCAAACAGATGGTTAACGATGTGAAAACTGAAGTGAAGACTAGTAGTGAAGAAGAAAACGTGATTAATAATCTAGAGACAGGCATAGGTGAACTGGAGAAAAAAGTACAATTCGATGTACAAAGACTGTCACAGCTCTTGTCCGTAGCTGGCTTTGTAGCAGACAGGTTTAACGTCGCTACAGCAGTTGAACTAATAACCCAGCTCAATGCACTCACACCTCAACAGTTACAGCATACAATCATTCTCACACAACCTCAGTTAGAGACGATAACTAACATTGCTCCACTCCTCAGGGAAGTAATCGTAAAGTTAGACAAGGGCGTGAAATTAAAGGACTTGCAAGGTTTAGCGGTACAAATTAGAGACGCTTTGGAGAAGATGGGGATACAGCTCGACGTCGAACAGTTATTGAAGATAATCAACGCGTTGCAAACTATAACACAACAGTTCAATTTGCAAATTAGCGATATAGCGTCTCTAATAGCTATAAACGATGTTAACGGTTTAACAGTTATTCCTATACCTGTCATCTCAGGTATTACCTCACTGATTACATCCACCCAGACTGGGAATACTACAACGATAAGTGGAAACACTACTGCAGTCGGTAGCGAAGAAATACCAGAAACGACACTCTCTGTTGGAGATATTCCCTTACAAGGAGAAACAATACAACAACTACAGCAATTGTTAACACCACCACCAGCTGTACCACCCAGTGCTACTACTTCTGGAGGAGGAAATGGAGGAGGTGTAGCTGTGCCACCGTCCTATTCGACACCACAAACGGCATCGTATCGCTCCAAACAACAATACCTTATAATATAAAATATGAAAGTTCAAACGACAGCTAGGCTCGGTTCGAATTAACGTAATCTTTTTTCCTCACTTCGCACTTTTTTCTTTATATAGCATTTCGAACTTTTTCCTATTTTTCTTCCCCTTGTTTTAGTCTCAAGAGTACGAAATCAAAACCTCGGTGAAAGCACGACCCCGAGTCCGACCTCCAGTTCTCTCAAACAGCTGTTTAATTTTTTTAGCTGGGCTGGGTAATGTTATGATATGAACAGGAAGAAAGTTTTGGTTGGTATCCTATTCCTGTTGTTCTTGATTGAGATAACACCAACAATCGTCACTAATTCACAAACACCACCTTCAGCATCAGCATACGTATCACCAATAAGCGTCACATCGAACCCGTTCATCTTGGATACGGCGACGTTGCCAGCGATAAACCAACTAGGCTCAAACATACGTTTCTTTCAGTACCCTAACCTAACGGGACAGCTGTACGCATATGAACAACAACTACCGCAAACGATACCAACTGTGGATAGTGTGGAATCTACGTCTTGGAAAGTGTTACCTTATTGGCAGAACGATGAACTAGTAATAAACAGTACTGGAGCAGGTAGTACTGGTGGTCAGTCCGTATCCGTGACAGTTACCAATTCACAACCCATCCCTACTCCAGCACCTTTCGACCAGTTCTTAAATATAACGGAGTCACAAATAGCCTCAGCTTTAGGTTCCACTACTGCATCTCAGCTGTGGCAACAGGCGATGTCAGACCATTTCCTCAATTTACTGTTCCAACAAAACGGACAGACGCTTTACGCCTGGGTACAAAATTACACTTCCTCGTGGGTAGCGGTGTGGGTAAAACTACCTAACGGTATACCTGCGTCGTCTTCGATTACAATAAACATTAATTTCAAGAACTCCATCCAGTACCCCTACACTGGGATCTATTCAGCCGTCTATTCGGGTTATGATAACGGTGCAAACGTGTTCATTCAGTACGGCTACTTTGGGAACCAGATACCTAGCGGGTGGACAACTGGTGTATGTCAAGGATCTTTCAGCCCAACGCCTACAGCGAATGGATTGGAAATGTTGAATAGCGGGGCTAACGAAATGACTTACGTTTATGCACCGTTACCGAATACTAACGATTATACAGTTATCGTTTCGTGGTGGTATAGTGGATTAGGTTATGGGTTGAACCAGGAATTATATGGAAACGTTTCATCTCTATCAATTTCTGGTGAAGTATATGCGTTAGGAGGTACTGCAATGAGTAACGAATTTTACGTTGCATCTATATATTTTAAAAACGCAACATATGGTTTAAAAGTAGGTACGTTTAGTGGTTCTGGTACCTATTACGTTACAACGTATTTCGCGATCCAAGGGAATGAACAATATTACGGGTACAACGATCACGGTTCACCGTTCCAGATAGGTTCACCGTTCCAGATAACATTACCATCTAGTTTTGTGTCTTCTAATCTAGTAACGAGTAGAGCTGAACCAACAGTACTCGTAAGTGCGTCACAACTTATTGGTTCATTCACGTACGTTTCCACCATATATTTAGACGTTGTGATCGTGATACCGACACCACCCAATAACGTGATGCCGTCTATAACAAGTATTTCAAAAAGTCCAGTAAGTACTGGAGGTCAATATATAGCTTGGAGATATTCACCGGTAAGCAACTCTATCAATGTCACCATCCACGTTGTGTCGTTTCAATCAGCAAAGAGTAACGCTAGCATTGCCGTTTACTCGCCTAACATAGGATACCAATCGACTGACGGTAATACCAGTTTTTACGTGTTATTTGTTGACTTCTACGGAGGTTCAATATACTTCCACTCCCCGACATCAAGTTGGGTACAACTCTACTCTTCTATACCTCAACCTTCCACAGCCTACCCATTTACCTTCAGTGTTATCCTGACGGAGAACAGTGCGGGTAACGTCACTGTACAGAGCGTATACGTTAACGGTACGGCTTACACAGTGAACCTCAACACTCCGTTCCCTTGGAACCAGATAGGTTACATTGGGATAAGAAGCGATGCTAACAACTTATTCTACGTCTCATATTTCGCTGTATCCTCAGCACCCTACGGCAGTGCAGAACAGTTCGTAAACAACGCGGAGTCCTCATCATGGAAAGTGTTGCCTTACTGGTACAAGGGCGTACTTGTTGTGAACAGCACTGGAGCGATAACTGGAGGTCAATATATAGCTTGGAGGTATTCGTCGGAAAGTAACGTCATCAACGTTACCATTCACGTGGGAAGCTATCCTTCTAAAAGCACGTACGCAGGTATAGCGTTTTACAGCACGAGCCTGCAAAACTCCCCCTATTTTATGGTAACATTTTACACCGATGCTGTGTATTATTTCACTGGCAATATTTCCACCAATCTCGCGACGTTCACGACGCCGAACCCTCCGTTCACAATGAGCGTAATACTAGTTAAGAACTCTGCTGGTAACGTCACCGTACAGAGCGTTATAATAAACGGCACAACGACTTACAGCCTCAACACTAACGTGCCGTTCCCGTGGAGCCAGATCGCTTATATAGGGATAAGAGCGGATCCTGGCAACCTGTTCAACGTCTCTTACTTCGCCGTCACACAGCTGTTGGACGCTTACTCTCTCGTCACCAACCCTGCCACGAACACGCCCTACACTGGCACAGTTTACGTAGCAGTCTTCCCATACCCTATCAGCTACGACGTTTACGTATCGCCGGCACCGGTCGCAAGCTCTCAGTCTTCCCTCCCAGTGTTCTCGCCTTCATTTACTTCGACAACCACACTCTACCCCGTGATTTCGACTAACACGAGTAGCGGTACCGTTTACGTCATTCCCTCAATAGGTGCGTGGACTTCCACGAATACACCGTTATTCCTAACTACGTTAGCCGTAGGTAACCAGATTTATGTGAATATACCTATGGTCGAAAGTACGAGTTGGAAAATCTACCCATACTGGCAAAACGGCGAGCTAGTGATAAACAGTACTGGAGCAAGTACTGGTGGTCAGTACATTGCTTGGAGATATTCACCGAGAGGCAATACCACCAACATCACCATCCGTACTGCAGGTTATCCTAGTGGTATACAAGGTTCCCCAGGTATCGTAGTTTATTCCTCTAACATCGGAGACCAAACTAGTGATAATAATGCTAATAATTTCCAAGGTCTCCTAGTGTCGTTTAACGGTAACATTTACTATCATTCTGCGACGTCGGGGTATACACTCTTGAAGAGTTCAGTGTTTTCTGCACCTTCTACATCCTACCCATTTACGTTCACTGTCATCCTGACGGAGAACTCAGCGGGCAACGTCACAGTACAGAGCATATATATTAACTCAACGGCTTACACAGTGAACGTCAATACTCCTTTCCCGTGGAGCCAGATAGGTTACGTGGGAATAAGAAGCGATGGCAATAACTTATTCCACGTATCCTACTTCGGCGTCAACTCAATTCCTTTAGTCTCTTCCTCAGGAGTCACATCCTTTAACTTCTATTCGCCGTTCTCTCTCTCCTACACTATCACAAACACTTCGATCACAGTCCAAAACACACAGCTGGTTGACGGTGAAAACTACCTCACAATTCCAGGCACTAATGGTATCATAGGTGCGTCTTTCGCATTTTATAATGTAACGTATAACGCACCAGTCCTTGCAGTGTCCTCATCTCCTATATCCGTAACATATAACGAAACGACACTAACTTTTACAGTAATTTCCGCATCTCAGTCATTCGTAATTTCTCCTTTCGGAGTACCAGAACAGAATTATCAGTCCCTCACTGGTGGCGTAGTGATACTCCCTCAATCTGGAAAAGTGACGTTCTACGCTAATTATCAACCTAACCTGGTATCATCTTCTACCGTGTCATCAGTGCCACCACCCGTAACTACAACTACCATTACCACTAACGTATCATCTTCTACCGTGTCATCAGTGCCACCACCCACCTCTACAACTACTATCAACCCTAATCAAGCCAGTGTTGTAATAAACGGTAGTGTTTATCTTACAGCACCCTGGCTGGTTCATTATTCAGTCCCGTCTGTAAACAGCAGTGTGACGGCGTACTTGATTTACAACTATTCCATAAATAAGCCCGAGTTGGTGCTTTCGTCGCCGACAAACGTTAATGTTAACGTCATATTTACGGCATCTAACGGCACGGTATTACTGTCTGAAAGTGTTGTGTCCCCAACTACGGTAATATTACCAATGGCTACTGGAAACGTTACAGTGAAGACTACGAATTCTACTATTACCATACCCCTCACTTACCAGCGGTTTAATGTCGTTTCTCTGACAAATGCTCTTGCGAATTCGCCTTTCTTAGGAGCTACTGCAGTTCTTACACTGTTCTTTGTATCGTTCTTCATCGGCTTCGTGTTCAGGACAATACCTAACAGTATGGCACTGGGGTCTGTTGTTTACATTACTGCAGTAGCACCTTTCCTCCTTGCTATAGGTTTCCCGATGTCTATAGTGCTACTGACGGTTGTGCTTGCAGTTGTTGCCTTGATTTATTCTGTTTGGGCGTTACGTGTGACGAATGTCCAGAGTTAGCCATGTTCTGTCTAACTGGTTGGGCATAACCGTCTATGTTCAACATACCAAATCCGTCGAAATACATCCGAAAAGTTTTTTAACTACCAGCTCAAACATATGTTTGAGACAAAAATGGCAGATAAGTATTTCCCAAGGAAAGGAGATGTAGTAGGTGGAGCAAGAGACCTTTTAAGAGCAATCCTAGACGGGAAAATAACAAAATATCCAGAAATCACACTCAAGCTAGCAGGAATTGAGGCTAACGCGACCAGAGATGGTTATCCACAAGTAAAAGCAGTTCTTCACAAAGTAGTAGAAGCGATAAGGACTGCTGTAGATAATGCTGGACTCAAGAAGAGAGGTATGGGGTTTGAGGACGTCGAAATTCCACCTGAAGTACAACAACAATACTTACCAGTAGTCCAAGAAGCATACAATTTATTATCGGGTATGAGAGCAGAACAGATGGCTTATTAAAAGTAAGCTACCTTCCTTTTTTAAATCCTTATTTCCAAATTATATTATCATGAAACTTTCCGAAAAGTTAAGTTCTATTCTTTCTTCTTCCGATGCGAATTCTATTTTGTATGCGTTTGCTGACCTCGCCACGTTTCTGGAACAACAGGTTAACGAACTCGATGTAGCTGAGAATAACATAATTTTCAATGAGTTGAAGAGAGTCGCAGAGACTGTCCTCCAAAATTACATAAAGCTCGGGTTTGACCTCGGAGATGTAAAGGACACTAGGGAATTGTTGATAAAGGTGAATAATATTATCGACTCGAATGTCGATGACATTCTTCAATTACAACTCAGACCTACCGCATACGGGGTCGAACAAGAAATTAACATGTTAAAGATATCTATACTGAAGGAAATTATAACGCAATTTGCTAACGTGTTTGGACTCACGAAGGAACCTATAGCAGTGCCGTTACTTTACGCTGGTGGGCAAAGAAATGACGAAGAAGTTAGAAGGTTAAGGGAATTATTCGAAAAAGAAAAAATTACCTTTAGTTATTAGACGAAATTACTGTATGTCCCGTTGCTATTGTTATATACACTGCTTGCATAAGATTGACCTAAAACAGCCGGTAAAGCTGGAATAGTCCCAGAAGTTTGCACCAGCTTACTTAATTTCGATGCACTCTGACTTTGAGGAGCTAAGCCGTTACTAACAAGAGTATTATATATTTGTAGTAGTTGGGATAATTGTTGTGTGTTTACTCCTTCCTGTTCATGATTGCTTATTTTGTAGTATGCGTCTCTGATATCGCTAAGTAAACGTTGAACCGCAGTAGATAACGGAGTTCCGCTGGGTATATCGTACATTTCGTACAGTTGATTAACAGCACTAACTACTGGAACCATATCAGGTGGCATTTTTGGTATTTCTGACTGAAGCGAACTTAAGTCGCCTGCCTTTATCTGAGCCAACACTTGGCTCTGGTTAGTTGATGTAGATGTTGAAGAACTAGGCGAAGAACTCTGCGAACTGGATGATGAAGAAGAGCTACTACTCTGTGAGCTGGATGGCGACGATGGGGTATTGTTTGGTGATGAAGAACTAGGCGAAGAACTCTGCGAACTGGATGGTGAAGATGTTGCTTGTAGTATCTGTTGTGGTGTTGTAGGCTGAACGTTCAAGCCAGACTGACTAAAGTATAATGTTTGGACTGAAGATTGTAAAAGTCCTTGTCCAATAGTTATGTTGAAACTAGGTATCACTATCTCCACTTCATTGGATTGTGGTGATATGTCTGACGAAATGTCGACGTACTGGTTTTGTGCTAATGTATATGTGTGTGTGTTCCCGGTTGTTGGGTCAACTACTTTGAAAACGAGAGTGTTTGGGTAGAGGTTTAGTAGGTATACTTCTCCCATTTTTCACTCACTAAAACATATGTTTGAAATGAATATAAGTTTTTTTACCTTCCCCGTGGGTTGCCGTTCAGAGGTTTAGCCTTTTGAATATGAATCCTAATACTACGGCACCAATAGCGAAAGGAAGTACTATATAGTCAGCAAAAAGCAGACCTATAGAGAGTGTAGCGAAACTAAGAAATAGCGTTGAAGACCACAGTTGAGAAGAATAACGGTAAGACGCTACAGCTATTGCCAGAAAACTATAGTATGTTATGATTCCTATTAGTTGGTTATTCGTCGAATGTACATTAGTTATAAACGAAGACCCGATACTTCCGTTATACTTTGTAATAGTCACGTTAGTAACATTCAATGACGCGACTTGGACTGGTTTTACCGGTAATGGTGAGGTGGAAATTGTTACCATCCTAGTGGATTCCGATACTGTAACAACTACTTGTAAGTTTGTTGGTAGGTTTGTCGGGTAATAGTTACTGGAGATTATAAGTTGCGATTCTATGCTCCCGTACTGTATAATAAGGTTATACCCAGCGAAGCCTATTAGTGTTAGGGAGGACGACGAATTCGGTAGCTTAGTTTGGTAGATCGCGTTATTGTTGTTGACTATTGCTTCTCCCGGAGCTGTGGTTAGACTAAGCACTGAAGACTGCAATGGCGAAGGTAAACCTGTTGCAATTGATACGATACCCGTAGTCTCATAATACAATCCGGAAGACAGCGTTATTCCGATGCTTGATACAGATAGCGGTATTGTTCCATTATAATTAATATAAGGAACAATACCAGTTGATGCGACGGCGTTCGGCATAGGCGTTATGAATGTGTAAAAAGACCCTGGATAATAATAGAAACCTATAAGATAGAATGTATTACCTATGTCCGCATAACCAACTCCGACATCAGCTGGGAATTTCGGACTATTTACCAGCTTTGTAACAGCTGTTTGTGAGTTGTAAACGTATACACCCGTAGTATTTACTATCAGACCGGCTTTGTGCAAAAAGTCGGTAAACCCGACGAGCATGTTGTAATTGACTTGTGTGTTTGTCAATGACGGCTGGATCGTTATCCCTACCACATTCTGCCCGTAAATTTTCAGGTTAACTAAATTCACGCCTCCTACTGTGTTTACAGCCTTCCCACTCGCGGTAACAGAATATGTGGAACCGTTTGCATACGTGACCGAAATTACACTACCTGCTGGTATATCTTCGAAGTAAATATACTTGGAAGATGAGTTATAAGGTAAAATATACATGGACACATGGTTTAGGTCAAGTTTCAAGTTGCTCGCTTGAACCGGTAAAGAGTACAACTTACTGTTGTTATACACTAGGATATTGGAACCGTTGAGCAACGTTGGGTCAAAAAAGTATACCGGGTTTTCTAACAGTACGGAATTGGTACCGTAGGACGCACCTTGAGCTACCGCAAAAGTACCGTTGAACGTAACGGACTGTGGGGCTACAGCTTGCGGTGCTAAATATTCAGTAGAAGGGTACTGTAAAGACACTGACGACCCGAACACCACCCCGTACATAGGTGATTGTGGTAAAGTGACTCGACCAACTTCTTCGTTTGGCATACCTACCACCTGGGCATTATATACAAATTGTGAATTTGAAATTGTGAACTGCGAGCTTTTAACGTAATCGTCGGAAGCCATAACCCAAGTAGTAGACCCGAAAGGAAATGCTATATATGAAGGAACTGTCTGTAAGCTGGAATACGAGAAAATGCTTAGCGTAACTATGCTACCTGGGGGGACTGAGCCAGAATACATCAGTCCAGCTGAAGTATGTGGAATTATTACTGCTGAAGACTGAAAGTTGTAAAGAATAACTGCAGATGTATAACGTAACGCAGTAGTTGTAAAGGTTACAAGGCTATTTTGCCCGTTTAGTACTAACAACCCGCCAAGTAGTGAAACGTCTGACACATTGAAGATGGACGTGTTGAGGTAATAGAACTGAGTGTAAAAACTAAACACGCCCGTCGTTACGGCAGTAGCCTGAGTATCTCCACCGTAAACGAAATAATAAGTTTGTGATGAAGGGGCTGGCTCGTACCACACCAGCAACGGTGGTGTCGTTGAGAACAAATAGGAATACTCATAATAACCCAGGGTGTTCGATACGTAGTAATTCTGACCGAACACTTGGGTTTGTTGCGGGAGCGGAGCAATGTAAATTAGTCCCTGCGAAATGTTTGCGTTTACATTAACTGAAAGAGGCACTTCTTCTTGGATAAGGCTAGCTTTTGACATTAACAGGAAAAACGGTAAGATAAAGAAAAATAAATATAACAAGATTAGGAATATGGTCTTTCTTCTGCTGACTCTCATGATTAAAACATATGTTTTACGGATTTAATAGTTTTCTAACACATTAGGGGACGCTGTGTACTGTAGATTGTTGGTGACTTGAACTGACTGAGAACTAACTATTTTTGGCAAAACCTGTGCCAACTGTAAGTATACTTGCAACGACTTAACTACCCCAGGCTCGACGTCATACATAGACGCGATGGAATTTATCACGTCAGGTTGAATTTGTTCGGCAATTTGATTAGCCTGTGTAACTAACGCTACTGGATTATACTGAGTTTGTTGCACTAAGCTCGGTATCTTGTTATACTGAACTCCGAAATAATTAGCAACTTTTTGGGGAGAAACGGGACTAAACGGCTGGTTAAGGTACTGCGTAGAAATTTGATTAAGATTGTAATACTGCGAAAGCTGGTTAATTGTATATATTAAGTTTAATATTTTCGTTATTGCTTCCGCGTACTCTTCGAACGAGGGGAGCTTCTTATTGCTGTTATTTTGACTCATATCATATCTCTCTCAAACAGCTGTTTAAAAAGTTTATTAGCTCACTTCCTCCTTTGCGAGGCTTGTCGCTTAGATTGCCATAACTATTATTTTCTCAAGCACGTCCATCGCTTTTCTAAAGTCCATCTCCTTGTACAACTCGGTCATAGTTTTTTGCATGTCAAGTTTTAGCCCGTAAAACGTGTTTACCGTGTATATTATTTTTTTCAAAATGTCTGTATCAATTCCTGGTAATTGTGTTATATCGACCCGAGGTAGTAGCTTTAACGTCTGTACCTGTAATAATGAACTGTCAAAACTCGTTATTACCACGAAACTGACGTTGTCCTCTTCAAGCAGTCGCTCTATTAACAGTTGTTTGTTGATGTTTAGATTGCCGTGCATGTGAATTATACCAACTGGTTTGTTTTCCTGCTTAAGCAACGTTATAACGTCGTCGCTTCCATACCTCAATGTAGTGGACTCCTGTAAATCGATAAGATAAACGGGTCTGTTCTCGATTGTAAGGAAATAACTCGCTACTACGGCAGTCATCGTGTATAACGCTCCTTCACAAAGCATTTTCACGTTCTTATTTTTTATATCAAAACGTTTGAGCTGTGGTAATTTCGTTATGTCCAGGACACTTTCCTTGTCTTGTAATTCGAACGGCACCAGTCTCCTCGGGAAGTTACTTTTTGCCCTGAGGAAAGAGATAGTCCCGGTCTGAATTATAGTCCTGAACTCTGCCACAGAAATGCCAGTGGCAGAGGCATAAAACGATAGTTTCTGTACATCGTATTCCCTATCCTCAATTTTGAAAGTCCTTTGTGTAGTTATCCTCCTGGCTATGTACTCGTAAACGGTGTGCGAATAAGGAGGGAAATAAACTTTCCACGGAAACCTCCTGAGCATTGCGTCGTCCATGTCGTTAATTGAGGCGTTAGTAGTTAGTACTAGGATGGAAGGGTATTTCGAATCCGCGAATTCTTGTAACTTTTCTAGGAGTATATTCTTCATGTTGTCCTCTACCAGTTTTTCGGCTTCACCTCCACCACCTCTCCTTAGCAGAAACCTCTCTCCCTCGTCAAAAACTATGATGGAAGGTTTCTCAGAAAACAGCTGTTTATTTATGAAATCGTTAAGCAACTGGTAAGGTTCGCCGACGTATTTCGTCATGAAGTCTGTGGGTTGCTTAACAGTTACTTTAAGCCCGAGAATCCTTGTAAGCAGTTTCGTGGCAATATACGATTTACCGGTTCCAGGTACGCCGTATAGTAGGATGCCTCCGTGTAAAGTCCCTTCAGTAAGGTAAGTAGAGACAAGCTCCTTCAGTTTATTCCACACTTCTATCGGCAAAACTAGGAAGTCCTCTCCCATGTCTATTACTACGTAATTATCGTCCTTCACCTGTTCCCCGTTCTCTCTCCTGAATTTTAAACGACTTATCTTAGGCAAAGGATAGTCAACGTGGATGAACTGTGTGTATTGGGAGGAGAAAATACAGCCAGGCGGGTATGCAAAACGTATGTTTGATATGTCAGCATACACGACGTCACCGTCTCGTGGCTTGAACGAACTGGCAACTACTTCACATATCACAGATCCTCACCGCTGAGCTTGCTCAAAATGAGATCCTTGCTTTGTTTCTTCCCTCCTCCTTGTTGTTGCTTCATCTTCTGCAGTAAGTCGGTAGGATTAGTTACCCTCCTTATACGGAACTGCCTGTTAGCTAATATTATCATGTAACAGTCCTTAACTTTTGTGTAATTTATACATACAAGTATTTGTGTCCCACTGATCTTTAGCGTCTCTAGTGATTGTATTTCGTCCATGGGAACGAATGGGTCTAGGATGGACAAACTTTTCTGCAACCCGCAGTTTTTCACGATACAGTTTAGGATAATCAACCTCGTCTGTTTAGGCAAATCGTCGCGTAGTAATAATTTCAACAAGGTCTCTGGTTCGCCCTCCTCATCCTTTTCCCCTAAGGCTTCGGATATTAACGAAATCATGTCAGACGGTGTAAGATCAGTTGGCATTATTTACCACCCTTAAGACAAATCGGAAATTCAGGGTCGAGATTTAAATCATCTATTTTTAGGATTTCCTTTACTTTCGCCCTAGCCTTTTGAATCATTCGGTATAATGAAACATCGTTGTCGGTGCAAACGCCTAGTGCTATATAAAAATCTAAAGCAGATGCCAGTATTGCGTCTATAACATTTCTAACCTGGTCTGATGGAACGTTAATGCTTACCTTGTTCTCCTCATCTCTGAACGTTATTGTGTCGCTAACTTCATAATACTTGCTCGGTAGTTTTAATGAGAAACAGTTTGCAAAATATTCTGCTACAGGTTCAGGTAGATATATCTTTGTATTAACCACGTAATATTTCATAATTATAACTTGGATGACAACGTTTAAATATTGAAAAGACTGAGACACGGACGGTTATGCCCAACTAGTTAGGAAGAACTTGAAGTATAAAAAAGCTAAACTTTTGAATATACGACCGAGAACAATTCGCTTGCATCATAATTATTAAATTTGTAATATTCGTCACAGATTTCATCTATAATGTATTGCATTTTATCAGGCACATCATCACCATATACATGCAGACACGTGACTATTAAGCCATTATTCTTTGCAAAGTTCTTAAATTCTTGAAGCGTTTGATTATCATAATTCGTCTCAAAATCAGACATTATGAAGATCTGTCTTACGTCCTTTAACCCTGGATAGTTATTATAATAATCCATGAAGCGTCTTAGTGCGTCCATCATGTCCGTTCCTCCTCCAGGTTCGGTCTGAGCTATCTCGAAAACGTTGTTAACGTCCAAAGGCTCAGTTGATGAAGTATCAAAGTATTGCACGAACACCTTCTTGTTATTCTTTTCAGCTTCCATAGCAGAAGCTAGGGCTACGGCAGAAACGTTTTCAAATGCACTGTACCCGTTCGGCATTGTACTTCTCATCGACCAGCTTTTATCTATTATGAAATAGAAGTCCCCAACACCCTCGTTTTCTACAGCTCTTTGCAGTAATGCTCTGTTAGTATAGCGTTCTAGGAAAATTTCATCTGGTAAAATTAGCTGACTCCTAAACATATGTTTAATATTATTTCCAGTCGTTATCCCCTTCATTACACCTCCCTGATCTTTAACGCCTCTGTTAGCGTACTCTAAATCGACTTGGTTAGCCAGAGCCAGAATCCTGTTAGCCCTCTCTAACAGTTCTAAAATCCTAGGATTGACTTCGTTTAGTATTCCTCCTCCCGAGCCTTTTCCGATAGACAGTGCCGATAATGATTTTTGAAGGCTTTCTTCCAACTGATCTAAAATCATTGTTTCTTTGTCTATGTTGTCTTCGAGGTCTTCGAAAATATCTTCAATTTCCTGCCCTTCTCCTTCTGAACCCTCTCCACCCTGTTCACCATTTTGACCTTGGATACTTTCACTTTCGCTTTCTTCACCTTCACCACCTTCCTGCTCTGTACCTTCGCTCTCTCCACCACCTCCCTGTTCGCCTTCCTGTGATTCTCCTTCTGCTTCTTGTTCCCCGCTCTGGCTCTCTTCATTTTCGTTTTCTCCTCCCTGTCCAGCCTCTCCTTCGCCCTCTCCCTCACTTTGACTCTCTTCTCCTTCCTGTCCTCCTTCATTTCCGCTCTGTTCCTCATTTCCTTGTTCACCACCTTCCTGTCCTTCTTCACCATTTTGAGCTTCTACGCTTTCTTCCCCGCTCTGTTGTTCTCCTTCATTTTCACCTTCTCCACTATTCTGACCTTCCTGTCCCTCGCTATTTTGCCCTTCATTTTCGCTTTGTTCCCCTTCTTCTCCTAGTTCCTGTCCTTCTCCACCCTCTTCTCCGCTCTGGCTCCCCTCACTTTCGCTTTCCTCTCCTAATTCCTGTCCTTCCTGAGCATTACCCTGTCCTCCTTCGTTTCCTTCCTCCTCGCTCTGTCCTTCTTCACTTTGTGATTCTGCCTCCTCTCCCTCTTCTCCACTTTGACTTTCCTCGGCTTCTCCCTCTTCTGCACCTTCCTGTGATTCTCCTTCTCCGCTTGGCTGTTGTTCCGCTTCTTCTCCCTCCTCTTGATTTCCTTCATTTTCACCTTCCTGTTCTTCGCCTTCTCCCTCTCCTGCCCCTTTATTTTTGCTTTGCTGTTCCCCTTCTTCTACACCGTGTTGTTCTTGTTCCTCATCGTTTTCTTGCTCGTTACTCTCTTGACTTTCTTTTTCTAATTCTTGTTCTTCTTGCTCCTGGCTCTCTTTATTTTCACTTTTTTCTCCTTGCTGGTTTTCTCCCTCTTCCCTCTGTTCATTTCCGCTTTGCTTCTGTCCTTCCTGTTGTTTTTTGCCTTTGTTAGGTCTGTTACGTCTGAATTTTCTCTCCTGCAACTCCTGTTGTAACATCTGTTTAATGGTGTTAAAGGATAAACCCTGAAGGTTCTTACGCTGTATCAGACGCTGAATGTCGTCCAGTTTTTCGTTTATGTCGTCAATTCTATCTAGGTCGATGTTTTTTAGAAAATTATAAACGAAATAAGCGAGGATTGCTGGGAATTGTAGTAGAAGTTTGTTTTGTTCTGACGCTATCTTAACAAGTTTATGTACAGTATTCCATACACTGTCACTAAAGTCAGACCCAATTCTTAATAGTTTGGATACTGTTTTAAAGACAGTGTCTGTTAGTTGTATTAGTTGTTTCTCCTCGTCATCATCATTATTATTAAAGAAGTTTTGCATACTCTCACTTCATCTGGGAAAGCATCTTTATAGTCTTTTCTAATGTGTCCATGAAATCTACTATTTTAGACTTCGCCTCATTAAAAGCATTGGCTAGGCTCACCATTATCTGCTGTTTTTGGTCTTGTAACACTGCTTCTTGTGGTAATACGTTAGAAAATTGCGGGAAGAATTTTCGTATCCCTGTGATAAGTTTTTTGTTCTCATCATTACCTCCTAGTTTCGTTAGTTCGTTAAATTTGCTTTCAATTTCCGCTTTTATCTTGACATAAGCCTTCTGAAGCTGATCCAGTGCATCAGTCTTTAAACGATTTACATCTAGCTTGGTAGAGATACTAGATATAACACTTTGAAGGAGTTTACGTGCTAAAGTCCTTACTCTAATATTGTTAGCGTATTTAGTCTCAATATCGCTTAAGGCACCTAGAGCTTTTATAAATTTATTCAACTTGTCCACTGTGTCTTTACTACTTATTACATCGGAAAATTTCGAAATAAGGTCTGCTCTGTCTTTTGCTAAATCAGATGACGATGCAGGGAATGAGTTAGTAATAACATTTACAGCATAAGCGGTCGTTTCGTCTATTAATTTATTCAGATTTTTGTCCACAAAAATATTCTTCATATTTTCAGTAATACTGTCTAACAAGCTCTTAATATCATCAGAAGTCTTGTTCGACCCTCCTTCAGCACCGAAATACGTTTTGATTATTGTCGAGATTATAGGAGTGATTATGTCCTTTAACTCCGGTGTGAACGGGATTGTAAGGTAGAACGCTAACGCGGTATGGACTGGTGTAATCGTTGAGTTGCCAAACATTTCCCTTAGTGCGTTAGCGACCTGCATTATACTTTTGAACTTTCTCTCGCTGATCGTCAGATATCCACCCATGGATTTGAAGTACGTCCTTACAATTCCGGAATCTCCAAACGCTCTTGGGTTTTGTAAAGCTCGTCCTATCTCGCCCAAGATAAGGTTAGCTTGCTTTACCGCTTCGAGTGTAATATCCTCTGTCACGTATTTCGTGTAATCTGAAAGGATTTTATCCTGTATTTTTTTGACTTCGTCGTAACTCGTTACAATCGGGATGGAAGTAGGCTTAGTTGCTGTGAGGACTTTATAATACCTTTGTGCGATCGAGTTGAGGTCTTGTATATCTTCCAGGTTAGGCGAAAGAACTGTAGCGAATATCTTGAACCTATCTAGGAATGCTCTGTCTGCTTGTGTGTTTACTCTCACTTCGTTTGATGCTGAAAAGAACGCCAACCAAGGTAAAGAGATCTCTTTACTCCCGTTCTTGAACTTCTTTTCGTTGATAGCCCTAAACAGTGATTCGGCAAGGACTTTGTTGCTCTTGAATATCTCATCTATAAAAACTAGTTTTGCGGATGGCAGGAAGCCTTCGGTAATATATTCTAAGACCCCTTCCTCTCTCAGTTTTTTCAGGTTTACATTTCCAAAAATGTCCTCCGGAGTCATTGCCTCGTGAGCCAGTACTATGAAAAGCTCTTCTGGTTTAATGCCGTCAATCATCTTCGAAAGGATTTCGATTGTATACGTTTTCGCAGTACCTGGGTCACCGATAAGCAATGTAGGAAACCCCGTCAGAAGTCCTGTTATAACAGCTGTTTTAACATCTTCGTTACCAATAACGTATTTATCTAACTCGTCTTTCAAACGTTGTGCAATAATGGAGACGTCGGTAGAAGGAGACAGATTTTCGGTGTTTTGTCCTTGTTGTTCTTGCAATTGCATAAGAACATCTGGCGTCAGAAACTTATAAATTTTCCTCAAACATCTGTTTGAGCCGTGAAATTGCTTTTAAAAACCTTCTGGGACAAGAAAATAACATGAGTCTGAATAACCCAAATAATAAAAAACAACAACAACAGCAACAAGAACCCGTCTATGAAGTATCTGGAGGCACTGCGTCCCCTCCACCACCAACACCATTATTCCCACAAATACAACAAACCCAACAGCAACCTCAGTTATCGCCATTAGGGAAGAGAAATATCGTAAAAGTTGACCCAAACCTGGTCAGGCAAGCAATTAGAGAAAAAGCTATCATACCGACCAGACAAGTGACACAGAAGGAAGCAATACAGATAACGACTATCCAAGAAATCTTAAACAATTACGTCCTAATTTTAACGAAAGACCTTAAGAGCGGGTCTCTACAGTTCTACGGTACCCCATATAACGTAGATGAGACCTTCCAAATCTTATTATCGATTTTGACGGACAGATTTACAAGCCTTGCAACTGATGAATTAACCGAAAAATTTTCAGAGCTTCAGAGTTTGATAGCAAGTGATGCGAACTACGATGAAATAATAGCTAAGCTTAACCAAGCACACAAACTAGTAGTCTTACTGTTGTTAGCCTTTGAAAGGAGTATCATGGAAGTCGGAGGAGTGACCACGTCGAAAATGAGAGTAGAAATGTTGTCTCCACTCGAAATTGCACAAACGTTGGGTATTACGCCAATAAGCACCGACAGATTGTAGCTGGTGCCTGTTATGGAACTGAAAGAAAATTTATCGTGGTTTTTTGCAGGACTAGGTCTAACAAGTATAGGTACTGCGTTCTTAGGTGACGGAAAACCGTATTTACTACCTCCAGCGTTCCTCGTCGTCGCATTAGGTATGCTCTCTATATTCGTGAGGCAAAGGATACTCATTGTTTCTGCTTTTGTTATCGCGACTGTTACAGCTGTAGCGAATATAGTGACGGGGTTACCTATCCTGACCGATGAGGAAGCAATAATATTATACGCGTCACAGCTATTTCTAGAAGGAAAAAACCCGTACCTTTACTCAATGACTAAAGCGTTTTCCATATATCACGTCCCGTACAACGTTGTGACCGGCACTACGGCAAACTCATTTATGCCGTCAGTCTATATTTATCCACCGTTGTCGTTCATTGCCGTTGCAGTTCTGCACAACCTCGAAACAGTAGACGTAATAACAGCTGTTTTAGCTTTTACATATTCCTTCATCAAAAAACGCGAAAACGTTTTCATCGGGTCTTTTTTCTTATTTCCGGCACTTTCGTATGATTTTGCGACAGGGCAAGAACTGAACCTCGTCGCTTACTCCTTGGCGTTCCTTGCCCTACTAAACGAGAGATTCAGATACTTGCTCCTGGGGATATCTGCAGACGTGAAGCAGTTCGCGATACTGATAGCCATTCTCCTTATTAAATTTGAGAGACAGAAACTTAGAAAGATAGCAGAATTTGTGCTACCACTACTGCTCTCATCAATACCTTTCGTTTCGAGACAGTACCTTGCGTCCGTTATAACTATTACACAACCTGTTGCACAGCAAGGCGTTTCGTTTTCGCTACTTACAGCTTTCGGCTTACCTATCCCCTCATTCGTGTATACCGTACTTGAAGTGTCTCTTTTCACATTAATCCTATTATATAATAATAGGAAAGAGTTGGTTTGGGGTTTGCCTGCGTTAATATGGATATTCTCTTATAGAGATCTAGCGTATTTTACATTTTATTTTGCGTTACAGTACGCTCAGTGGATGGTGGTGGAAGATGCAAAAACTTGAAATCGTACTAACGTTAGGAGTCATAATACCATCCCTCTTCACGTTTTCCATTTTTTTCTACCATCCCCAGTTACATGCAAAGGTATTGGGTTTTTACGACGTAGGGGAAATAAATAAGTACAACGTGCTAACGGTATGCATACAGAACCCTACTAACAAAACATATGTATTGGTACCGGTGATTAACAGCCATCGTTGGTACCCAAACGTAATAATCCTAAAACCTCACGACCGTATCATAGTAAACGTTACAGCACCAGACCCCACTATTGCTATTTCACAACAATCTGCCTATGTAATTACGTTCTACCTTTACCGTACTCAAACTGCTGTATTAGCTATAAGCGGGTTCGCCCCTGCAGGTACGATATACCCTGTGATAAATCCTAATTTTACTGTATTATACAACTCGTCGTATGGAGTATCGGAATACGGTTGGCAGATAGTATATAACGGGAATGTGACAGTACAAAAAGGAAAAATCACGATAAACGGGACAGCACTGATAGAACAGGCATTATACTACCCAATAAATGGAAGCATAACAGTAATGCATGATAGTGGAGAAGTAAAATCATGCATATACGATAATACCCTAGTTATATATGCACAGAATACTACGATATATTCCATTATAATTAAGGGTTAAGGAGCTAGGACTCCTCTCGTCATAAGATATCCGTTTTTTTTCGTTTTCGTCACGTGTCAGAAAAAAGAATCAGGTGTGATATATGGGTCAGTTTAAATCTAAGTCAAATTCGGTTAAAAAAGATGACGGTCGCCATAAAAGCGACAGAAAAGAGAAGTCAGACCCGTATTCTGCTCTAACAAACAGGTGTTTGAGGTTTATATATCGGCTTTTGATAGTATTATAGTGTGAGCAAAATGTCTCAAGAATTTTCTCATGATGAAGAAGGAGAAAACATTTTCCGTTATTCCAATAAAAGCCTACTAAAGCTAGATTCGGATGTTGTCGATAAATTAGTAGAATCGTTCCTAGATGAACATATGAGGACGTGGAGTGAATATAACTACTTTATCATTGATGACGACACAATATTGATTAAGGTATACGAGGCACAAGGTGAGGTTGAGCCGACGTTCACAGTAAAAGCTAGGTTAGAAGGTGGCAAGCTAGTAGTCGTTGAGGTAAGATAAGTGAAAGTTCCGGTGTTCATAAAGTATAGCAAAATAGAGGACATCTGCGATTACGACGAGCATGAAGGGATTATATGCGACGACTTCAAGGGTTATGTTGACGTTGACATTGACGATGTCCAATTTGACCGTAACGATTTAGAAAAAATTGTGAAAGAATATCTTGATGACATTGCAGATATTTTAGTGGTAGATAAAGACCTCCTGGACGAACTGCTCAAAAAACTAAATGTAAATGTAAATACATACTGACTTCCTCTTCGCCTTGGAAGGGCGAGGGTTCACGTCCCCTTAACCCCTTTCTTTGTAAATTCTTTTTTAGGTTAGTTCTAACGCGGAATATTTATGTTCATCCTGATAAACTGTAACGCTTTCAACAATTGCGTTTTCTTCTCAGTTACGCATTCTCTATAGTATTTTGCTGTACATTTTTTCTCAATGACATTTTCATCTATTCCTAGTTCACTTACAAGCGACTGAT
>Ga0208559_100095_pt1 | contig 29839 bp, 36 predicted proteins | sample BED_Mat_host_6_1_FD_187138 | JGI IMG/M metagenome (GOLD analysis project Ga0208559, IMG submission 187138) | Extremophilic microbial mat communities from Yellowstone National Park, USA - BED_Mat_host_6_15 (SPAdes) (version 2) | ecosystem: Environmental > Aquatic > Thermal springs > Hot (42-90C) >...
GGCAGAGAATGAGAGAGCTCACAGGTACTTCCGTTGTACCTGCGGTTACGAGAACGACCGTAATGTAATCGCGATGAACCTAAATGGTGGTCTCCGACCCTCTCGACCGCCCCTCAGAGATGCATCTCCGGATGAGGGGAACCATCGCCAGCGGGGAGGAAGTCAGGGAGCCGCTTAAAAACTGAGATATCCATGCTCCCAACAGAAGAGGCCTTTTTCAACTCCAAACCATCATTAAGGTAAAACGCAAGAGGAGAAGTTTAACAGAAATGGTTTGGGGGAACTCATATCTTCCATTAGAGTCAGGAGTTGATTTGCCTTGGAGCTATAAATCTAGAATTGTTTTGGAAAGGCGAGCTCTGATCTTCTCAGTTCAATGATCCTCTCCGCCGATGAGGTAGAAAATTATTAGTATCCAGCCATGCAATGCTACGGAGTCAGCCGGGGTGCCCGAGCGGTTAAGGGGTCGGCCTTGAGAGCCGATAGGGATATCCCTGCGCGGGTTCGAATCCCGCCCCCGGCGTACCTGAGTATAGGTTCACAGGCGAATTTTTCATTTTCCTTCAGGGGAAACTACCGTGAAGGAGGGAATGACTTCCTAAAGGCTTGGGATTGGCCTCTCGTTACTCTCTATAACAAATGAGGGTTAAGGGGCGGAAAGCCTCCATGATGAGGATTAATGATTCCTCATTTAAATACTTCTTTTTAAGAAAAACTGTCAGTGAACTAAGCGTGTCCCTGCTGTCGTCATTAAGCAAATTGTATTAGCTTTCTCTCCCACAGGACCAACACCAGAGAGTACTTGACCATTTCTACCCTGTTCACTTGGTTGCCCTCTTGAACCAACTTGTCCCTCAATGACGAGTGGAACCCCTTTAGGTTGACAGGTGAGCGGTGTGGTTCCTCAAGGAAAGGTAAATGTAGTCTTCGCTCACTTGCCTCCGTCAGGTAAATGCTTCAATATTTACCTCATAGTGTCATTGAGGTACAAAATTTTCTTCTAAATGGCGAGAATAGTTGGCAAAGGATGAATAACGCCACCTCAAGGAGAACGCAATAATCTGATTTGTTAGGCTAATGACGACACTATGGACGCACTCTTAGTCGAATTCGTTAATCCAAAAATACTCCTCAGTCACCTGCTCCAAATACGGGCGGAAAACAAGGGAAGTCGCTCACAGGTACTTCCGTTGTACCTGCGGTTACGAGAACGACCGTAATGTGATCGCGATGAACCTAAATGGAGGTCTCTGACCCTCTCGACCGCCCCTCAGAGATGTATCTCCGGATGAGGGGAACCATCACCAGCGGGGAGGAAGTCAGCCTTAAAGGCAAAGTAGAAATATACTAATGTTATGAAGGCGGCAACGGCGCTAATGGCATACTCGGAGTTCACTGAGACATATTGAAGGAAGAAGTCGCCCAGTGGGAAACCGATAAGGGTAGCAAGAGCTGTGGCAGACTGAGAGAACCCAAAGGAGGCTCCCCTCATCTCCTTAGAGAACGTTTTGCTGATCAAGGTGAGTGCAGCGTTCTGGAAGAGTCCATTGCCCAAGGCGAACAAGGCGAGAGATAGATAAAGTATATTTTCAGAAAATCCTAGAAATATAAGAAGATAGGAGAGGATACTAAGAACAAGTCCAATGACAGTGGTGACGTATTCACCTAACTTATTGACTACCCTGTAGGCCACGATTGATTGAAGTATAGCCTGTTCTATGCCCACCAGCCCTAGCGCTATTCCTACCTGTATTGGCCCCCATCCGTAAAGGATTTGTCCATAATAGGCCAAGGTACCCTGAAGTATCGAGAAGCCAAGGTAAGTACCAAAGAAAATGAAAAAGAATTTCCTGGAAGCTCTGAAAGATTTAAGCATGGTTGGTGGCTTAACCAATAGCTCCCCTACCTTATTATTTAGAAATATTGTTATAAATAGTAAATTAATAAGGCTGAGCATGGCCGGCACCACGAAGGCAACTCTATAGCCAAGGGGTGCCAAAGTACCCCCTATGAATGGACCTAAGACGAAACCGAGACCAAACGAGGCTCCTATGAGACCAACTGCCCTTGCTCTCTGTTCCTGAGCGGTAACGTCTGTTACGTAAGAGTAAATCACTGGTAAATTGCTATTGAGAGCTCCTGTGATAAACCTGGCCAACAGTATGAGAAGGAAGAAAGGTGAGAAGGCTATGAGAAGGTATCCCAAAACCTCGGAGGTGACACCCAAAGAAAGCACAGACTTTCTACCCCTAATGTCTGACAATCTAGAAACGTAAGGGGTGAAGAGTAGTTGAGCCAAGGAGTAAACTGAAACCACTAAGCCGAATTCCAGGGCCGTCGCTCCAAATTTCTGGATATAGAATGGCAAAAGGGGTATGACAATACCGAATCCTACTGAATCTAAGAAGGCAGTGAGTGCCAGTGCTCCTAATACAAATCTGCCGCTCTTGCTGTACACCACAGGAACATCACATGAGTGGGACCCCCACTATGAAATTAAAACCTGATTAGAACAGAACTAACTCCAACACGCCAAATACACATGTTTGTGGTGGGCTATCATCCCTGTGAACTGTGCTTTACGTCCCACTGCGCGTTTCTGTAGGCAGAGGCTCCATAAGCATAAAAGCCGCGAACCTGATTTCCTAAGGATCGGGAAGACGAGCTTCATAGAGAAGGCTAGGCAACAGAACTACGCTTGTCACCTCTCATTGAGGTTAGGGCCACACAATGTCAGGGCTAAATTGAGCCTAAGGGTCCATCCTATGCACCAGGTGGACTGTAGAGCTATAAATCCATGAGTCAGAATCCCTTCAGTGAGGGTAGGACAAGTTGGCGTTCTACATAGGAATGTTCCATGAACTGGTCAGAATTGATAAGACGGACTACCTTCAACCTGTCCTAGAGCCATCAGATTGCTCCACATCTGCTATCCTAAAGAAGCTCCCTTCTCCTTAGTGTCGACACTAATCCACGAAATTTTCTTCTATCGGGCAAGAACGGCTCACAAAGGATGAATAATCCTAACACTCTCAACGAGAGTGCCCTAACCTCGTCATTAATAGCCGAATATTGGTACTCTCGACACAGTGATGAACTCGAGAGAAGCCTTTTAATTCGTTACGTTCTTATAAGAAACAAAAATTTTCTCTTATTGATAAGAATAATTTTTATATTTTTATCTAAGTGTACATATAATTGTGTTGATCCTAACGATCAAGGGATGCAGGGATTTCTCCAGGATCCTTTTCTCCTTCATCCTCTAGGTAGAGTGACTTGATCGGATTAGTAGGATTCTCTTCCTCAATTCAAAAACTTCTTTTCGTTTCTCCTACTACTGCCAAATGGCACACACGTTCCAGTTGGTGACGAAACTCGGGACTGACTCCTCCTGGGCCAAATCCTTCACCATGTTGTAGTACACGTCGTACGGGTGGAGTGCGTAGCCCATAGCCAGGACAGTTACGTTGTAACTCCTCACGTAAGCCGTGAGGTTCTCAACTTGAGTGAAGTTCGCGAAGCTTACATTGTTGGGAGAAACAACTCGTGTTCCGTAATCCTCAAAGAGCACGAAGTTGATGAGATGGGAAACGTTAGGTAGGACTTGGAATCCCCTGTTCACTCCCATGATCGCATTGGGGTACTCCTCCCTGACCCAGTGTATAACGCTGATTATCCCCCGTTCCGTCTGCAGGTACTGCTCAGCTACGTCCACGTCGTCAAACATGACCCCTTGAAAGCCCGTGGACATGACGTATCTCACCTGGCATTCGATGTAGCTTTCCCAGGCAGGTGACGATACGTTGACTATGGACTGGTTCCACTGGGTGTCATAGCCCAAGGTTACGTTAGATGACAGGAAACAAGACCCCAAGGACATGTTGGCGAGCTCCCCGAGATCTAGGTACGCTATTTTCGTTGCGCGGACTTGGGACAGGCTCGTGGAGTTCACTTGGGTCGGGTCGATGATGACCAAGGAGAAGTTGTTAAGCTAGGATATCACGCTCTGGTTCACCTGACCGTAGTAGACGGCGAAAGAGAGTGGAGGCGCACTCATCTCATGCGTAGCGTTGATCTTTGCAATAATGTGGGCAGGGTCTTCATCGATTGCTACTCCCTCATCTCATGCGTAGCGTTGATCTCGTTTGTAGATCCTTGTGTCGCGTTCTGGATCCTGGTGGAGCTGGGGTTGGCCTCCCTTTGGAAAAGGAGGAAAAGCCATGAGATCAATAGCACGAATACCAGGACGTACGCTGTGAGTTTGGCTTTCCTAGACACTAAGCTAACTCAGACGAGAGGAATTTAAGCGTAGTATGATTGACGAACTTGAGCCAGGGGCAAGCCCACTGACGGAAAGGTAAAGAGAATGATGAGCGTCGTCCCTTGAGGGGTAATCCCTTACGGGGAGCGCTCCGTTTATGATAACTGGTACTTCATAGCTAAAATCGAGGAGTCATAGTGTAGACACTGAGCTACTAAATTTTCTTCTACCAGACGAGAATGGTTTAGAAGGAGTGAATAACTCTTCGCTCAAGGGAACGTCCTAATCTCATGATTTGTAAGTCAATGTTGACACCATCGACACACTCTAGCAGAAACTGTTAGCGACGGCGCTAGCAGGGCATAACTCCCCTTGCTCTTCACCTCTCACTTTAGAATATGCAAAAGTGGCGCCGCGGGGAGGACTCGAACCTCCGACCGCCGGGTTAACAGCCCGGCGCTCTACCGACTGAGCTACCGCGGCCCAATTCGTCCTGTTATACAATTCCTTAAAAAATTTCTCGCGTCAGGCTTCCTGCTTTCCCCTTAGTTCCGAGGCCCTCTTTGCAACTTCATCAACTATATCCTTTCCCTGGCCTGGGTCAACTATGGCTACAGCTGAAGCCGGAACTTGAAGACCAGCGGCCTCACCAAGGGCCTTCTTGGAGGGCACAAAGATATATGGGATCTTCTTCTCGTCGCAAAGGATAGGTAAATGCATCACTATTTCCTCAGGTTGTACATCCTCGGCGATGACCACCAACTTAGCGTGAGTTCTCTCCACCGCCTTGGTGGCCTCATTGGTTCCCTTCTTTATTTTCCCTGTTTCCTTTGCCCTCTTAACGGCCTCCAATGCCCTGTCGACTACCTCCTGGGGAACCTCAAACTTCACATAGGCTGGTTTTGACATTTCCATTCCTCCTCTTTAAGTCAATTAGTAAGAAAGATCTCGGCTTAAAAAATCACTCATGCGAATATATGAGGGTAGGAGGTTTCTCACAATCGACCCTCGCGAACCCCTTCCTTACCAGCTGAACTATTTCCCCCTTATGCAGTCTTCCAATGTATTGCTCCCCTACTGCGTCCTTCTCAGAGTCGTTATAGAGTATCTTCAATTTAACGCTCACCGCATCGTTCACCCAATGTACTATGGGATACCCCTTCTTTCTGGCTTCCTCAACCCCTCCCTGCACCTGTATGGCCTCTCCTCCCTCTATTTTAACGTTGGTTAATCCCATGAGTCTCACCGTGCCATGGGCATCCTCTTTTTCAAGCAATAATGGATCACCATTGTTCAAAGATAGGGTCCTGCTCTCCGTCTTATTCAATGGTACGGTTGCGATAACCTTCTCACCCCTATAGGTTACCCTTAACGGTTCTGTGACCACCATAACCCTTTTAGCCACTGGATCCAACCTTTTTCTATTTATGGCGGCTACGTTCTGCATACTTATTGTCGCGTCTGTAACCTTGAGCCCTACATCCAATATAACATCAATTATGGTTTCGGGCAGAATACCTCTCCGCCTCAATCCGGCCAGGGTAGGAGCCCTGAAGTCGTCCCTTGCACCCATCTTAAGTTTAGATTTGCTCATTACAAATCCCGCTAATTTAACCCTGCCAAACTCCATTACCTTAGGGTAGGTCCATTCCATATACTTATAGACCCACTGTTGTTTCCTGGCGTTGCTCATATGTTCCCTGGCCCTGAACACGTGAGTGATCTGGAAGTCATGATCGTCAACTGAACTGGCCAGATTATAGGTTGGCCACGCCCAGAACCTGTCCCCAACTAAAGGATGAGGAGACCTCTTAGTGTCGATAACCCTTAACAACACCCAATCCCTTTGGGAGGGGTCTGGATCGTTAAGGTCAGTCTTTATTCTTACAACCGCCTCCCCCTCCTTAATTCTTCCCTCTAGCATAAGGTCAAGGGAGTGTAGGTTGTCCTCCACTGGAGAATCCCTATGGGGACAGGCACTTCCACTATCCCTGAGTTCCTTAAAGTTGGAGCATCTATCCACATATGCAGCTCCCTTTCCAATGAGGCCTCTAATCACCTCATAATATCTATTCATTCTTTCATCGGAGGAGGCCCTAACTTCAATATCCCACTTAATGCCAAGCCATTTAAGATCCTCCCTTATCCAGTCATAGGCTTCACGTATAGGTCTCTTTACCTTTGGGTCGGTGTCGTCGAACCTTAGAATGAATTTACCTCCAGTGTTGGAGGCATAATAATAGGAAAGGATGGCGGCCCTAGCGTTTCCCAAGTGGAGCGGACCGTCTGGATTTGGGGCAAATCTGGTGATAACCGGCTCGGATATCTTGGGTAATTCCTTCCTGTCCTCAACTTTTCTTTGGGTGGGTATGCTAGATGCAGCAGATCGTTGAGCCTCAGGTGACATGGAGTTAACCTCCTGGACCACTAGATTGACTAGCTCCACAATCTCCTTTGCCTTAGGCCTAAGGTCTGGTCTCTCCCCTAACACCTTGGACACCACCGCCTTGGGATCGGCTCTCCCTCCATGCTCCACCGCATTTAGGAGAGCATATCTCAAGGCCACTTCCCTAATTTCCTCGGAGCTCACTGTACTTCCTCCTCCAGGAGTCTGGAGATAAGCTCCACAACGCCCTCCCCACTGGCACCCTCTGTAACGAGGGCAGAGACACGTTTCAGATCCAAGGTGGAGTTGGCTAAGGCCACTGGAAATCCGACCTCGGCCAAGAGTTCTACGTCTGTGCTTGAGTCTCCTATGCCAGCCACTTCTTCCTTCCTAAGACCTGCCATCTCAATTATTTTCCTTACTCCTATAGCCTTCCCATTGGAATTAGCGGATATGTGGACAGCATAACCACTATATCTCATTATCAATCCCTTCGATTTGGCCCATTCAGCCGCAGCCTTGGCATCAAAACTGGGGGATATATAGAAGGCGAAATCTGATTCTCTAAACTGATTCTGCCAGCTCGGCCTCAGGCCGAAGGTGAAAGCGAACTCCTCAGCTAAGTTCTTGGGGAGGGGTGGGCAAAGCCTCTCTAAGTTCCCGAGGAATGCAACACAACCGTTCTCAGCCACCACACCTCCAGTCAGCCCAATATATTGGGCAAGACCCCTAAGCACAGGATATGAGTTCCCACTAACAAGTCCAACCTTAACTCCGGAGGATTCCGCCCTTCTTAATGCTTTTACTGCGTCCAAGTTTAATAAGTAGGTCTGCCTATCTATTGTTAAGGTACCATCCACATCGGCCAATATTAACCTAATCATCTGAGCACTTCCCTAGCTCTATTAACAAACTGGTGGTCAACATAAATTCTTCTCACTAACATGGACTCGGGCATCTCACTTAGAATAGTTTGTGAGTAGTCTGACAGCCTTCTCTTCCTGCCCTTGGTGAGAACAGTTATGGAGTCCTTCCTCATGACCCTTATCCTTTCCTCGAAGGGATATATGGAGTCCTCCGGTATTCCTGCCTTCTCCAAGTCCTTAACTATTGTATGGAGATCCTCCTTAGACTCGCGGTAAAGTACCTCTTCATAAACGACCTTGGGTCCTCTTCTGGTCAAAAAGGCCCTGATAAGTGTGCGTAATTGCTCGGGGAGCTCTTCGTCGTATAGAGAATCATAGAGTCTAGAGAAGAGCCATTCGTCATCCCATATGTCAAATGTTCCCAACCTTATCATCTCCCTTATCCCTTTTAATGAATCTAAACTGGGACAACAGCGCGGGATTAACTTCTCGTAAAGCTTCCTCAGAAGAAGTTCATAACCTAAGATGGTCTTATGATAGTAGACTGCCTGATACATGTGAAGTCTTGCCACGTAAAAGTTTTCTAAACTCTGTATTCCCTTATCCTTCACTACAACCTGTCCCTCCTCATAGGATATTGTATCAAGGAGTCTATCTGTGTCAACGTTACCCAGAGAAACTCCCGTATGTTTGGAGTCCCTAATGAGGTAGTCAAGCCTATCTGCGTCTACATCACTATCAATAATAGGTGAGATGTAGCTATGCCCCTCCAGGATCTCCTCCACTTTCCTTAGGTCAACTGACTGCTTCTGGAAAACTTCCCTTAATTCCTCAGACTCTTTAAGAATAAGTGTTCTTAGGTTTTCATTGCTACCTTCCTCTCCATACTTGGATAAGTAGTAGCCCTCTATGGCGTGGCTGAAGGGAAATTGACCTATATCATGAAGGAGGGCTGCCACTCTCAGATAACTGAGATCTGTAAGATCCAACGTTCCTTCGTTGAACATCTTCCTCCCTATCTTATCAGCCATGTATAGTGTTCCCAGAGAGTGACTGAACCTGGTGTGTGTAGCGCCAGGATATACTAAGTATGCTAGACTAGTCTGTCTTATTCTTCTCAGCCTCTGGAAAACGTCACTATCAACTACGGCGGTCTCAATCTCGTTAAGGTCAATATATCCATGGGCCTCATCATATATCTTTTTCACATGGGTGAAAGGAAGAGGAACATAATAAGTCCATACCGGCTTCGGCAAGTTGCGGGTCCTATCGGAGTCCCACGACAAGCCGAACGTGAACGGCTTAACTTCCGGGTTCGAAATGGGTCCGGGTGTTACCCGTTCACCATGGCCGGTTGGACAAAATAACAGAACCTCCTTCAGATTAAAAAACTTACTTCCTTCGGACCTCCTTCATATATATGCCAGCGATGTAGAGCTTCCCTCCATCCTTAGGACAGGTGCCCTCCACTTTCATAACATAATCTCCATCCCTATACTCCCTCTCCACATTGTAGTCACAACTCATGCACTTCACAACTGTGGCTGTGGAGGTCTGGTTTTTTTGCTCTGACATAAAATCACCTCATTGAGCGACGCCGCTTGTATTTCCAACTCCCACTATCACTACAGTATCTCCTTCCTCTGTTCTCTCCTTGATTATTTGCTTGGTCATCTCCACAACCGGATCCACAGCATCATATATTTCCTTTCTCATTTCAATTATCGCCTCATCCATTCCCATTTTAACTATCAGCGCATCTATTGGTATTCCATACCTTACTGCCACCCTCTCTATTGCTATCTTCTCTGGACCAGGATCTCCCATTGCTACACCTGTACCTTCTGCTATACTACCCGTTTTTTCTCCCTCCAACTTCAGCGCTGCGTCTACTGTTATTATCCTCTTTACCCTCCCCTTATTCTCCTCTACCACCTTCTCCACTGCCTCTCCAGGAGTTCCAACAGTGGCCATTGGTCCCTCAGCTTTGACCACTATTAACCTCCTCCCTTCATAATAGGTTTCCCCTGCTATGGTCTCATCGCTTACCTGCCACTTCTTCTCAGAATTAAGGAGGAAACGAGATGCAACCATTGGTCCAAGGGAATCTCCCACCGGCTTACCCTCTACGAATGTTTTGTGTGCCTTGTCATAAGACTCAGCTATCTTCACAAGCATTGGAACTACCATTTGTAACTGGAAGAGTAGATAGAAGTTGTTCAGTTTCTTAGCCTGAAGAAGATAGTGCCTTACTACCTTATAGACCATGTTAAGAGCGTTGGTTATTTCGGCTGAGACCTCAATTTTACTTACAGTCACGGGGTCTGCCTTAGGGACTGATAGTTTTATCATATCCTTGACCTTGTTTTGTCCACTTCTCATCAGCAGTCTCATTCTACTTATGATGTCTGTGGGTTCCACACTCACTGGATCTATAACGAATATTTCTGCTAGCCTCTCAGTGAGTCCCTTGGGATCCTTGGCTCCCTTTTCCTTTAACAGTCTCTCAGTAGTTCCCTTAGCTTCATTAGCATATTTCTCAAGTACCAATAGTCTTTGTTCTATATCCTTGGTTATGAAGTAGGACTGGAACCTCTGCCCCACACCGGGGAGAAAGAGTATAACGTAGAAGAGCATAAGGACAATGAATGGTATGTACGTTGAAAGCAAGGCCGAGGTTGAACCCTGGGCCGCGGCTGTTGCTAACGTAAATAGGCTCATGTGGATAACACTTTAATCTTAACCTCCTATGAGACTAAATTAAGCTTTTGCTAACATGAGTTTCAGAAGTGTTGATTTACACTAATCAGAGTTTAGAATGAAACGCCCTTCAGGAGGTATGGGATAGACACCCCCTTAAATATTTTTAACTAGGACGGACGTTAACCGAGCGGAAGTCCTTCCATGGGGATGGATACCTCAAAAGTTTTTAGACATGTATGAAAATCTCTACTAGACCTCGACTGATAGAGTTAGGTCATATCCACGGGACTGGGGTTCAAGGCTAACGAATAAGCCCTCAGTAATTCCTCTTCCTTACGCAATATGAAAAACGGTTCCAAGGAACTTCTGCTATCGGTTAAATGAAGTTCGTGGAAAAAGCAGATCTCCATCACTAGGTGGAGATGCTCCATCCGTAAGGATAGTGTGGTTATTCCCTTCCTTGACGCTTTGTCCACTGCAATCGCTGAAGGGCAATCGTTATCCAAACCGTGAGAGACTCTCGCCTCATCAATCACTTCGGTAGAGATCTCCTTTAGTCAACCTTCTAGGAATGAGGGGACGGGGTCGATCTTCTCGTCCTTACCTGAGGATGTCAACCTTGTAATACACAAAGGAAGGTAGCCGTCGAGACCTCTTTTTAAGTAGTTTCAGTCAGTTTGGATGAATGTGTTCATAGTGTCGACGCTGACCTACAAATCATGACATTAAGACGTTCTCCTTAAAAAGTGCAACTTTATTTACATTTTGTAAAGCATAGCCTTGGGCAAAAGGAAAATTCATAGCTTAGTGCCAACACTATCCTCCATCCCATAGTGTAGTCATTAACCTAAACAAATCATAGGATTATGGCGTTCTCCTTAAGGGTGTGGCGTTATTCATCCTTTGTCAACTATTCTCGTCATGTAGAAGAAAATTTTGTACCTCAATGACGACACTATGCTCCATCCTAAGGATAAACTACATCCCTCAAGGAAATCTGGTAAGCAAAACGGAAAAAGCTACTAACACCAGTAATTCAGTTCCAATCAGCAAGACGAAGAAGAAGTGCGTCATTGTCCCAGACCCATTTAAGGTTCGGTACTAAGGGTGTGGGAAGTCCATAGGCAACACTCCAAACTCCATTCTCCTGGCTGAGGTACCTAAGGTCTCCGGCCTCTGCCGTCTTCACCGTAACCATACCAGCCAAATGGATAAGGGAATTATCCATAAAAGACGGCCCATTTAATGGATACCACATTATAGGCTCCACCGCCAACTCCGGCATTTTTATGGAGACAGGATCTTCTCCCCTCCTATAGAGTAGGGGTTCTCCTCCCTTTTGTAGGGCCCGTAGCGCTTCCACATAATTAGAATCGAAGATTGCTCTATCTAACAGTTCCAAAAGCTCAGCCTCCTCATTCTCCTTAATTGGTACCCCACACTGTTCCCTGAAGACCCTTACTATCTCCTTGGATAGAACCACATAGTAAGAAAGCTTAGGGATCTTTCCCTTTATAGATACTCTTGGAGCGCAATTGAAGCCAGAAGCCTCAACCAAAAGGGATATGAACTTCTCCATGCCCTTAGGAATGTCCTGAACGATTTGAGCGTCTACCCAGGCCCAGCCAACTAAAACAGGATTATTGACATTAGGTAAATGAAGCCCAGAGAGCACAATGGGAACTCTAATCAATGAACTTCACTGTCAGATAGCCTACAACCGACGACTTATCACCTGAGGTGTCCCCTGAAGTCGCATGCTTCATGAGAATTGGCCGCTTACCCATTTTTCTTGCTAATCTCATAACTGTCATAGTTGGTCCATAACCACACATGGTCACATCGGAATCCTGAACTGCGTGATATAATCCCCTATAGTCAAGGGAAAGGATCTTCTCGATGGCAAGTTGATCCTTCTTCAATGTTTCCTCGTGGGGATCGTAGTGGTTCATATCTGTACTGGCTAGGATCAAAATTCGTTTCTGACTACCTAAGAGCCTATACAATCCTTCTGATATGTATTCAGCCACCTCTGGCGTCTGCATCATTATTACTATAGGAACTAATTTGAAATTATTGCCAAAAACATATTGGAGGAAGGGAAGTTGAACTTCTATTGAGTGTTCGTAAAGGTGTGCTCTCTCATCAAGATCTATTACCTCACTCTCCACCGCTAACTTACGTACTGTCTCATGATCTATTGGTACCGAACCTAATGGTGTCTCCCACTCCCCACTCGGAAACGCGGCAACATAGGAGCCAAGCCCAGTGTGATTCGGACCCAATATTACAACCAGTTCTGGGGGAGTAGCGAGGGCCAACTCAGCGTAAACATGGGCTGCAATTGGGCCACTATACATATAGCCAGCATGTGGAACTATGTAGATGTTTGAGGGGCCCTCCTTACTTACTAAGGGGTATGAACCAGGGCCCAAGGGATGTGTAAAACAATAGGATATCTGTCTTTTCAGTTTCTCAGGGTCGTCCTCATAAAAGGAGCCAGCCACTGCTGGTCTCCTTATCATTGAGCTACCTTCACCTCGAACTCATCAACGGAGACCGGTAGCTCTCCATCAACAGCCAGCTCCTTTCTCTCCCTTAGGACTTGCCTTGCTAACGCCCAATAAAGAAGGGCCAACGATTTGCGCCCCTTATTATTACATGGGATCAGGAGGTCAACGAAGTCCACCTTCACGTCAGTGTCTGCAAATGCAATTATCGGTATTCCAACTTCTGATGCTTCCTTTATTGCCTGTAGGTCGACCCTAGGATCCGAGACCAGCAACACTTCAGGCTCTATATAGCTGGAAAGGTAAGGGTTAGTTAAGGTGCCAGGGACAAATCGCCCCACTATGCTTTTGGCTCCCACCACTTCCGCGAACTTTTGAACTGGCGTAAATGCGTACTGCCTGGCAGCAACAGCGAGTAGGGATGAAGGTTCAAAGCGCGCTAAGAACTTAGCGGCAACTCTAAGCCTCTCATCTATCCTCCTGACGTCAAGGACATAGAGACCTTCAGGCCTCACCCTATATACGAACTTCTTCATGAAGGAGCCACAGCTATGTGTTCCTATATGTACCCCAACTGTCAAATAATTTTCAAGAGGGACTAGAAGTTCGACCTCTCCGCCCTTTTCGCTACGTTGTAGCTCAGCCTTCTCCTCTTCCGTTAATCTGGAACCTTTTTCCTCCTCCGCCAAACCAACTCACCTCATATGGGTCTCGTATAATGCACTAGCTCGTGTATTATATCGACATATGAAAGGAGCATCCTTCTACAGCACATCCTCTTCACTCCCAACTCATCTAAAGCTTGCCCAGCTGGGATTCCGGCTTCAACCTTGGCCTCAAAGGCCTCCCATTTATCACCAACTAGAGAACCACATGTGAAACATCTAACAGGAATGATCATGATATCACCTGTAGGACTTCTGCCTCCATCTCCTCGCACTATATCTCATCCATTTCTCTGACTCTGTCCTCCTTGGATCCCCTGCTAACATATACCTGTCGTAGGACTTGTAGAGATTTTCCAACTCAGGGTCTTGAACGAACTTCACCAAAGCCCTAGCTAGAGCTACCCTTGCGGCCTCTGCCTGTCCCATAATACCTCCTCCCATAACATTAATGTAAGCATCTATTGTGGACCACCTTTCCTTACCCAGCAGGAGAAGCGGCTCCATAACCTTGAGCCTAACTACCTCGATTGGTATTAACTCCACGGGCACTCCATTGAAGAAGACCCTACCTCTTCCCTCTGTTACACGACATCTGCAGGAGGCCTTCTTCCTGGTTGCGTTACTGGTTACCATCTTTGCTCCATTTTCCTTAGAACTCACCTTTCCACCCTAACTCCTTAGTTAACTCGCCCACAGTTACATACTTACCTTTAAGCCTATCTACACTGGCTCCCACAAACTTCACTTTCTCCTTCCTCGAATATTCCTCAGGCACATTAATGTACACCTTCAACCGTCTATACATCGAAGCCCCTGAGGGGGTATCTGGCAGCATGCCCCTGATTGTCCTTCTTACTAGAGCTATTGGATTCCTAGGCCTTCTTATCCCTTGCCTAGAGGGGTTAAACATAGTTCTCACGCCGAGTAGTAGCCTATATCCCGCCAGAACCCTTTGCTTCTTCCCGCTTATTACGACTTTGTTGGCATTTATTATTACAACCCTTCTGCCCTGTTTTAACTCCCTCACAACGAACGTTGCCATCCTTCCTAGGATCTGACCTTCTCCATCTACAACTATCTCCTCCATTACTTTATCACCTTAACCGACTTGAGGTCCTTAAACTCCTTCACAGCAAATCCTAAGAAAACGGCCTTACCGCCTGCTGCCTTTATCTTAGCCAACGCCGACTTGGAAAAGTCAAACGCGGCTACAGTGACCTCATGATCCAACTTACCTACTCCCAAGACCTTACCTGGAACAACCGCAATTCCTCCTTGAGGGACTAGCTTGCCTATCTTCCCCACGTTCACAATTACACGCTTCCTGGAAGGAGAAGATAGATCCTCAGCCACTTTCTTCCATAGTGGCACCTTTTGTTTACGCATCTCGTAAATTGTTTTCCTGAGCACCAGATTGGTGCTACCACTCCTTGACATCACACATTCACCTTCGACTTTAGCTCCTCCAGTTTACGGCTGATACTCCTTCCTGCTTCTATTAAAATTCTTTGAGGCTTCATTACTCCTACAGTCTCCAGCCTAAGTATGAACTTGTCCTTAACTGGCTCTATACTTACCTTACCATCACAATACTTCAAACATTCCTCGCACAGTATGCATGCCTTTTCGTTGGAAACTGTCAGTTTTCCTTTCTCCATAGAGAAGACTCCTGCGGGACAAACCTTATATGCCTGCTCACAATTCCCTGAGACCCTCACCTTGGGGTAGTATCTATTTACTGCAACACTGACAGGGCTGAACTTAATGTGCTCCTTTCCATATCCTAGCCTCAACCTGGCTTCAACGGAGACCTTCTGTCCGGGCCCAAGGAGGACAATAGGTATGTTTCCAGAAACTGGAACTACCTCAGGATCGTCAGTTTTTATGTCCCTCGAGTAGACCATCTTGGTTCCATCCTTTCCCTCGGCCTCAAGGTAAATTTTGCTATAACACTTCTCACACCCCTCAACACAATCTGCACATTCTTCAGGTCTTCCATACTTATCCAAAGCGTCATCGCTAGTAAAAGGTACTAGACCTAGCCTATGGGAAAGTATCTCGTCATAAAGGGGACTATTATTCTCTATGAAATAGACCTCATCCACCGCCATGACTGGAACGTAAAGCATTGAAGCCCTCCTTATGGCATTAACTAGGCCTAAGGGATATCCCTCTATCTCCAGTTCTATGGTGGATGGCGTGAGTTCTAAAACTTTAATCGGCATTCTCAGGTCACTTACACTCTTCTGCCACGGCGACCTCCAGGTCTTCGAATTGTGTCGTGTGGGATTGGAGTAACATCTTCGATTCTTCCTATGACGAAACCTGACCTGGCCAGGGCCCTTATGGCCGGTTGCGCTCCTGGACCTGGGATCTTGGAACCGTAACCACCAGGCGCCCTTACCTTAATGTGCACAGCCATTATACCTCTATCTATGGCATCTGAGGCAACCTTAGAAGCTGTAAGCATCGCAGCGTAGGGAGATGGCTTCTCTCTGTCTGCCTTTACCATCATACCTCCGCTTCCCTTAGCCATGACCTCTCCACCCGTCACGTCGGTTATGGTTATTATTGTATTATTCTGTGAAGCGTATATGTGGGCGTAACCCCACCTGATTTCTCTTTTACTGGACATCTTTATTCACCTCAACTGGGGGGTTGGTCTTGAAAATACTTGTGGGATAATAGTCCACCACATCGCCCTTCTTGACTATATATGATGGAGACGTAACCCTAACACCGTTTACGGTCACATGTCCATGCACTATTAACTGCCTCGCTTGATAGATTGTTCTACTTAAACCGTTCCTGAACACGATTGTCTGCAACCTCCTCTCCAAAAGGTTCTCCTCCGTTAATCCAAGAACATCGCTTACCGTTAACTCCTCCTTATCCAAAAGTCCCATTCTCACTATCTTGGCCGTAAGTTGTTTCTCCCTTGCGGCACGCTCAGCAGGAGGAAGTGCCAGGAGGCTTCTTGCTTGAAGTCTAAGGTTCTTCACAATGGTTCTTGCTATATATATCTCCTTCTTATTCCTAAGACCATACCTACCCAATAACTCTTGCTCTCTAACCAATTGCTCCTTGGACCAAGGAGTTGATGGGCCCTCCCACTTTTTCCTAGCCTTCTTAGGATCTCCCATTACTCACACCTACTTACTCTGCTGGGCCTGCTGCTGGGCCTGCTTCCCTCTCTTTACACCAACAGTGGTTCCACTTCTACCTGTTGTTCTCGTTCTCTGACCTCTGACCTTAAGACCTAAGGAATGTCTAACGCCGCGCCAACTCTTAATCTTCTTCTCCCTCTCTATGTCCTCCCTAGCGTAAAATAGTAGGTCTGAAGTCACGAGATGGAGATCTGCTCCACTTTCATAGTCCGCCCTTCTATTATACATCCAAGAGGGAAGACCTTCAATCCTCTTAGACGATACCAAAGTTACCACTTTCTTTATCTCAGCGTCGCTGAAGTTGCCTAGCCTTTTGTTGGGATCGAGGCCCGCCTTTAGTAGGATAGCTTTCGCTGTATTGTAGCCTATACCCTTAATCATGGCTAAGGCATAGGCGGCCTTGTAACGACCGTCGGCGTCCTGGCCGAAGAGCCTAACTATGTATTTAAACTCCTGATTAGCGGACATCGCAACACCGTTCTTAACAGACTAACTCCTAGCTGGTTTTAAATTTAACATCGCCAGCCAAGCGGGAATTAAGCAATTGAGTGAATCGTTCCTTCTTCTCTGCAGCATTAAGAGCAGCACTACGAATAAGGCGGCTTCGGACCTCTGCAGTGAAAGTGGTAGTATTCCCCACCACCTTCTTAACAGGGGTATATGGAGATTCCCTGAAGTTTGGCTTAAGCTCCTTAATTGTACTTCCTTCCTCCAAATATATTGGATGGCCTAGATACTTTTCCACCCTTCCAACCACGTCAGCCTTGATAGAGGCTTTCCTCAGCTCCCCTATGACCACGTCAGGATTATTGGTGAAGATGAGAATCGCATCCACAGAAACCCCATAGACGTCTACCTCCACTTCCTCCATTAGCTTCAGAACCTTCGGATCAATAAGGGATCTAAATCTCTGGGGATCAATGATCATGGATGTGGAGGTTAGATTTGAGACTTCCAAGGCATCTCCCCTTATCCCTCCGTTGGTAACATCGGTCATAGATTCAACTTCACCCAATAATCGCTCACCAACCACTTTACATGCCATAAGATCTGAGAGATCTATTGTCGCGTCAACGACTTCTGGGCGACCATAATATATTGCCATGGAAGTAACGGTCCCGCCTCCATTCCCCTCCGTCATGACAACATATTGGCCGGCCGATATTCTATCCCTAGTTAATTTCTTGCCCCTGATCTTTCCTATCGCGCCTATACCACCACTTATTCTCTCGCCCAATACAATGTCTCCTCCTATCCTTAGTGTACTCCCCGCTACCACCCTTATCCCCAAGAAATCGGTTACGGTAGTGACGCCAGCCTGGAAATCAAAAAGCATGGAAACATCGCTATCGTCGGATAGATGAATATCAACCAATACACCCAAGGGTCTCCCTCCCTTGACCATGACGTCGCGGAGCGCCGCTCGAGTGGCGTGAAAACCAGCCAGATACGGGAAGTAGCTTAACCTCGAATGTATTCCATCGACCGAGACTACCAAGTCCTCCACAGAACCCGCGTCGTCGAAATTACGTGGGTCTGAGCCTGAGGCTCCAATTATTGCGCTATGAATGTCATAGTCCCCAGTTCCCCGGGATCCTAATCCCGCCTCCCCCGCGCGCAAACCAACAGGAGAAAAGGATAGATAATCCGCTTTCCTAGAGTTCCTGACCTCTTCAACTAAAGCCTTAAGGAATTTCTCATCAACTTTGCCCTTATAAAAGGAGATATATTTCCTTAACTCGTCTTCGGGGTCAATTCCATCTTGCATGAGTCGTCTGGCAATGCCCTCGAGATCCACACTGTTAATAACTTGGTCACCAAAATATGGGTTGTGGGAGCACCCATAGTGGCTCAAGGAGAGCCAACGGTTGTTGAGTTCGAGACTGAGGGAGAGATCCCCTGGATCACAATAAAGCTCAAGGATGGTTCGGTATTAAAGATGAAAGTTTTCGTGACCGGTGTAATAAGGGTTGGACACGATCCCAACACGGGACTTCCAATCTACGCAATCCAAACTCAACCTGTGATCCAGAACGTGAAGATACCAAGCGACCTCATAAAAAGACCAGGCAGGGGGTCTAACCCCATGACCTGAGATGCGCTGGGAAATTCAGATTGATACGACAGAGAGACTACAGGCCATTGACATAACGGACAGAGTGAACGAATTATTAAAAGGTGCAAGGAGCGGTGCCGCCCTCATATCCGTCAAGCACACAACCTGTGGGATTATCGTGAACGAAGCAGAAGAGGGATTAATGGAGGATTACGTCAAATGGCTGTCAAACCTCTTTCCTATAAATGGAAAATATAGGCACAATCAAATTGACAACAACGGTCATGCACATCTCTCAAGTGCCGTAGTTGGAAACTCAAGACTGATTCCCATATCAGAGGGAAAGCTGGACTTAGGGACATGGCAAAGGGTCATCCTTCTGGAGTTCGACGGACCAAGGAGGAGAACCGTAGGCGTAACGTTAATGCAGTAAGCTTTTTTGCCCAATGCGGGACATAGCTATGTGATTTAATCATGCCCCCTCTACTCTCATTTTCTCTATCCCGTAGATTGAGGGATTGTGAGAATGAAGAATGTATAGAGAACTTAGCGGATCAATACATAGAATTCATAAGGAGGGGTGGAGAGGATCAGCGTTGGAATGATGAAGGAAACACAGAACTAGATTTCGATAAGTCCTACACTTTCATAGATGCCCTTCTAAGGAGACTCATAGATACCGAAATAGAGCCGAGAGTCCTCTTAATGATTCTGGAACGTGACCTCGGGGAAACGCACCCAGTTGTCCTTCTTCTAAGGGAGGAGTTGGAGGAAGAATACTGACCTCCTCACCGCCACCAGTGGCAATGGCTACCCGAGTCCTTAAGGGTTAAACCCCTTTGTGGATGCTACTTAATTATGCTCCACAATAAAGGAAAGTGCCCTCTTGGCGGTTGAAACGATGAGAGGAAGTTCCTGTGCTGATGAAGTAACCTTCTGATTAACTTGAAGAGTCATTACTTTTTATTACGGGAGTTAGAGGTTATGTAGATAGGGGTTTACACTTGGATGTGAACGAGCGTTTGCGTTTACTGACCAGGAACCTCGAGGAAGTGGTCACCCTTGAGGAGCTTAAGTCAAAGCTAGCCAGCGACGAGAAATTGAAGGGTTACATCGGGTTTGAACCGAGCGGACCCTTCCATTTGGGCTGGCTCATTTGGGCGAGAAAGCTAATTGATCTCCAAAAGGCTGGAGTAGAGATGAATCTTCTGGTTGCCACTTGGCACGCGTGGATAAACGACAAGATGGGAGGAGACATAGATAGAATAAGGCTAACAGGTAAGTACACCGTTGAGGTTCTAGGACTACTGGGAGTCGATGTGAATGCCCTCAATATTGTTGATGCCGAAAAGTTAGTAGAGGACAAGGAGTATTGGCGTTTAGTGGTTAGTGTGGCAAAAAACACCAGCCTAGCCAGAATGAAGAGGGCCTTAACAATAATGGGGAGGAAGTCTGAGGAGGCCGAACTGGACACCTCTAAACTAATCTATCCAGCAATGCAGGTAGCCGACATATTCTACATGGACCTGGATATCGCTCTTGGAGGGATTGACCAGAGAAAGGCACACATGTTGGCGAGAGATGTTGCAGAAAAGGCGGGGAAGAAGAAGGTTGTAGCTTTCCACTTTCCATTATTAGTAGGGCTTCAAGGCGGGACAAAGATGAACCTCGAGGAAGATGATGCCCTGAGTCAGGTGAAGATGAGCAAATCTAAGCCAGAGAGTGCAATATTTGTTCATGACGCCCCAGAGGAAATAGAGAGGAAAATAAAGATGGCCTATTGCCCCGCTGGACAGGTAGATGGAAATCCAATACTTGCTATCAATAAATACATAATATTCGGAACAGATGGAGAGACACTCACCGTGGAGAGGGCCGCCAAGTACGGAGGAGACGTCAAGTTTGAAAGTTACGAGGAGTTGGAGAGAGCGTTCGTAGATGGAAAGGTTCACCCCTTGGACCTGAAAGCTGCCACGTCTAGAAAGTTGAATCAGATCTTGGAGCCAGTGAGGAAACATATTTCCTCTAAGCCCGAGTTCGAAGCGTTGATAAGGAATATCGTGTCTAACGTAACCAGGTGAAAATTATGCTGAAGTATAACGTGGTGTTCAGGTTCGAAGTAGACGGTATAGTGGATAAGCCAGACATTATAGGGGCCATATTCGGACAAACCGAGAATCTCTTCGGTGAAGAGTTTGACTTGAGAGAGCTTCAGGATAAGGGAAGACTTGGCAGAATAACCGTGGAGTTACATAAGAAAGATAACAGGACAGAAGGAGAGGTGATAATACCCTCTAACTTAGACCGTGTGGAGACTGCGCTCATTGCTTCAATGATAGAAAATGTGGATAAGGCGGGACCATACAACATAAAGTTCCAACTAGTGGAAATTCAGGACATAAGGGCTGAGAAGCTCAAGAAGATCATAGACAGGGCCAAGGAGATACTGTCCACTTGGAGCAGAGAAAAGACCATGGATATAAGGGAGGTACTGAACGAGGTTACCAGTTCCGTAAGGACGGGAGAAATAATTGAATATGGCCCAGAGAGATTGCCAGCAGGGCCTAACATCGATAAGGATCCCAACCTCATAATAGTAGAGGGAAGAGCAGACGTCATAAACCTTCTCAGATATGGTTACAAAAATACCCTAGGTATCGAGGGAGCAACTGGAAAGATCCCAGAGAGCGCCATCAAACTCTCCAAACAGAAGAAAATGGTAGTTGCTTTCCTTGACGGTGACCACGGCGCAGATCTTATACTGAAACAATTGGTTAATTCTGACGCCAAGATAGACTACGTGGCCAGGGCACCTCAGGGCAGGGAGGTCGAAGAACTCACAGGGAAGGAAATTGCGAAAGCCATGTCAAGTATGATGCCACTGCAACAGTACCTTAAGAGACAAGAGGCCAAGGCCGAAATGAAAGAGGCCAAGCCTACCATCATAGCCCAATCGACACAACCAGAACTGATTGTTCAGGAACAGGCGCCAGAGGAAGTATTAAACATGCCAGATAGCGTAGTGGAGGAAGTGAAGCGGCTCCCAGGTACCCTGGAGGGAATAATATTCGATCAGTCATGGAATCCTGTGGAGAAGGTACAAGTCAGAGACATAATACCCAAGTTGGAGAATGGAGGAGCGGCCAACGCGACATACATAGTATTTGACGGCGTCATAACTCAAAGGTTATTGGAACTGGCCTCACAAAGGAACATTAAATTATTGGTTGGGGCCAGGGTGGGAGGCTTAAACAAGAGGCCAAAAAACGTGAGAATATTAACATTTAATGATATGCTAACCTAATTTTTTATAAATATTATTTATACATGAAAAATTCTTATTGAGCAAGTTCTTAATCTTTGAACAGAAAGATTTTCAAAGGACCTCAGAGAGGTAAGGAAGGGAATGAATGCATTGGTCTTTACTGAGACGTGATGAATGCACGTCAGGAGGATCCCACCAAAGTAATGGATAACATACAGAACAGCAAAAGGTTTTATGATGAAATTTGCACTTTGCTTCATCATGAAGCAGATCGCCATACTTACGGACTTCGGCAGTAGAGACAATTACAATGGGGTAATGGAGGCAGTAATAAGAAGGATTAACCCAAAATCCACCGTCTCCTATATTAGTCCTGAGAGTAGAGAATTCAACATATACGCAGGAGCATATCTTCTGCTCACTTCCTACCGATACTTTACAAGGGGGACGGTGTTTCTAGTGGTAATAGATCCAGGGGTCGGAACTGATCGTAGACCCATTCTGGTTAGGACTAGACGATTTTACTTCATAGGACCTGATAATGGTGTACTCTATCCTGCTGTCCAAGAGGATGAGGTGAAGGGAGTTTGGGTACTTGACAATCCTAAGCTCTTTAGGAAGACAGAACTCTCATCAACATTTCATGGCAGAGATATATTCGCTCCTAGCGCCGCTCTAAAGGCGGCGGGGGTCTCGGAGAATACGCTGGGCACAAGCACTGACCCATCAACCATGGTTAAACTAAATTTACCTTACATAAGGACTAAGGAAGAGGCCTGTGGGGTCGTGTTCTATATCGATCATTTTGGCAATATTGCATTGAGCATAAGGGAAGCTCCACCGTCCCAAAAGGTGAAAGTCAAAATGGGCGATTTCTCTGGCCAGCTAAGGCTAGTACGAACTTTTGGAGACGGTGAGCCTGGGGAACTTATACTGTACAAAAATAGCTATGGCTTCATGGAGGTAGGAATTAACAAGGGAAACGCTAATAAGGTGATCAATATAAGGGAAGGGGAGAATGTTTGCTTAGGGGGCTATACCCAGGGAGATTCCAGCCATTCCATCTTGGCCACTTGAACGTGGTCAAGTGGGCCTTGGAGAGAGTGGATGAACTGGTAGTCCTGATTGGAAGTGCCCAGGAGAGTCATACTCTCTCTAATCCATTCACAGCTGGAGAAAGGATTGAAATGATAAGAATGAGCCTTAAGGACATAGGACTAGACTCGAGGACCATCTTGGTACCTATTCCTGACGTACTAATGAATAGTGTGTGGGTTTATCATGTAAAGATCCATACTCCTAGGTTTAACAAGGTCTTCGCAAGAAATCCCTTAGTTTTAAGGCTTTTCAGGGAGGCTGGTTATGAGGCAGTAATGCCACCCCTCTATAACAGGGAGAAGTATAATTCCACTATGATCAGGAAGCTGATGATCTTGGGGGAGGACTGGTCTGACCTAGTACCAAGGGTGGTTCATGATTACATTAAGGAGATCCATGGAGACGAGCGACTTAAAGACGTGGCAGGATCGGACAAGTAAACTGCCTCCTGGAGGCAATGAGTAAGATGACCGAATTTGTTTAAGAGATCTTCGACGAGCTAGAGTAAACATGGGCAAACGTTATTAGAAAGACATTCTCATGGCTTCTCATGTATAAAGTAAAGGACATAAAACTCAGCGAAAATGGAAGAAATCAATTGGAATGGGCAGAAGAACATATGGCAGTTCTAATGGGCATAAGGAGAAGATTTGAAAAGGAGCTCCCCCTCAAGGGTATAAAAATATCCGCTGTACTTCACGTGACTAAGGAAACTGGAGCTCTAGCGTTGACCCTAAAGGCTGGTGGAGCTGAAGTGAAGTTAGCTGGAAGTAATCCGCTTTCCACCCAGGATGATGTTGCGGCCTTTCTAGCGTCAGAGGGGATAGAGGTTTTCGCTTGGAGAGGTGAAACACTACAGGATTACTATGATAGTATGGTTCAGATACTCAAGGATGGGGCGGACATAGTTATGGATGATGGAGCAGATCTTCACACACTCGTGCACGAGAAGTTTGAGGATCTGCATGTAATAGGTGGAACTGAGGAAACCACAACTGGTGTAAACAGACTGAAAGTGATGGAGGAGGAGGGAGTACTGAAATATCCGGTAATAGCAGTAAACAACGCGTTCACCAAATATCTTTTCGACAATAGGATTGGCACTGGTCAAAGTACAATAGATGGTATACTTAGGGCTACAAACCTTCTTCTGGCAGGTAAGACGATCGTGGTGGCTGGATATGGTTGGGTTGGAAGGGGGATAGCGTCAAGGATGCGAGGAATGGGCGCAAAAGTCATAGTAACGGAAGTAGATCCGGTTAGGGCATTGGAGGCCGTAATGGATGGGTTTGAAGTAATGCCAATGGCTAAGGCCTCTCCATTGGGGGACGTATTCGTGACCGCCACTGGAAATAAGGGAGTAATTAGAGAGGAACATATGAAGAACATGAAGGACGGGGCCATTCTCGCCAACTCTGGACACTTTGATGTGGAGGTTGACGTTTCAGCTCTGAGGAAAATGTCTTCAAAAGTGGTAAAGATAAGACCGGGATTGGAGAAGTATATAATGACGGACGGAAAGAAGATCTACCTGCTGGCAGAGGGAAGGCTAGTTAACTTAGGGACCGCTGAAGGACATCCAAGTGAGGTCATGGACATGTCATTCGCTAATCAGGCGCTGGCCGTTGAGTACCTAGTGAGAAACAAGGGGAAGGTCGAAAGGAAAGTTCTGAATGTCCCTGTGGACATAGACAGATTTGTAGCATCAATGAAGCTAAAAACTATGAACGTGGAAATAGATGAAATGACGTTGGAGCAGAGGGAGTACGTGAAACAGTGGAAGTATGGAACATAAATCTTATGACTGTTTTTCTCCGCCCAGCGAGAAGTAAACTTCTTCCAATATTTCCATGATCCTCACTAACATACTGTGAAGAAGATCGTCGTCCACCTTCCAAGGATCCAACGCTATTCTGATCACATCTATTACCTCACCCAGCAGAGACGGTGAGAGAATTCCTGCTCTTCCCAACTCCCATATTAGTCCCTCCCAGTCCTCATATTTTCCAAGTTTTTCTCTCCCTATTTCTAGGATTAACAATGCCATCCCTCTGATACCATTCTTAACCTCCTCTTTCAACTCCGCCGAAGCAGTAAATTCGTCAAGAGAAACTAAGGTACCCTTTTCAACTCTGGCATAATTGGTCCAAAATTGGGACATCAGGAAAAATCATGTGTTACTCTATAAATGGCCTTTGATTAGAGCGAGCATCTCTTAAATTAAAAATAGTCACGGCCGTCTATTCCCGATGCGAGAAGGTAAATTGTTTGTTCTGGTGATAGGAACCACTGATGTCAGTCTGGTCCCAGGAATAACATTGGCCGGTGCCACACCAGAGTTGACCCATTTTACCCCTGCAGCGGACGCTGAGTACCTACTAACAGGCGAGACCAGAAGCCTTAGGGGAGTGCCTATAACTCCCTCTGGATTACCCACGCCTGCCCTCATATCGAGGGCGTCACTTTCTTTGCTGAAACTCCCCACGCTTATTGCGAATGCGGGTTCCAGGATAGCCCCCAGGATCCCCTATGTGGAATTAGGAGGTTCCCATGGAAGGGATATAAGGAGAGGAGCCATGGAAACTGGAACTATGGAAATACTCCTTAAAAGGGGTAAGGAGCTTGGTTCCTCTCTTTCCAGTGTGGAGGAAATCATAATTGGTGAATCTATACCTGGGGGAACTACAACTGCAATGGCGACTCTGCTTGGACTTGGATATGATGCCTTGGGAAAGGTCAGCTCCACCGCACCTAACAATCCAATGGAACTGAAGGAGAAATTGGTCCTGGATGCCGTTAAAACAGCACCTAAGGCTATCGAGTCTAGGATAGCCTGGCTGGCAGATCCCGTCTTGATCGCGGTGGCTGGTATATCAATAGGATTCCTAGGTAGGAAAGTGTTAGCTGGAGGAACCCAGATGCTCGCTGCCGCCGCCCTAATTAAGAATTTTGCTGGTACTCTAGAGAAAGTAGAAGTAAGGACAACCAAGTGGGTAGTTGAGGATCACACGGCCGATTTTCAAGGATTGGCCACCCAGGTTGGAGTTAAAACCTCCTATGCGAGCCTGAATCTCTCCAAATCCAGATTCCCTGGACTTAGGGCCTACGAAGAGGGTTACGTTAAGGAAGGGGTTGGGGCTGGGGCCCTAAGTTTAGAAGCAATATCGGCCCATGGAGAAGAAACGTTACTAAAAGCTATAGACAGGGAGTATGAAAGACTGCTACACTGAGGTATGATAGGTAGGAGTGTCTCTACGTCACCAAATGAAAACTAAACGAGTAAACGATATTACAGCAAGACGTCCTTGAGATTATAATTTCAGCTCCCCTGACAGAACCAAGCTGCCAGGATTAGATCGCTTAAGATTCACGAACTACTCCGAACTTAAGAGAAGGGTTCCCGACGTCGAGATAGGGTGAATTCTGGCAACTTGGATCTTGATAGTAGAATAGGTAGCATCAAATGGAAACACTCTACCATATCCTTAAGGAAAGGCTGATCTGACTTCCTCCTCGCTGGCGGAGGTTCCCCTCATCCGGAGATGCATCTCTGAGGGGCGGTCGAGAGGGTCGGAGACCTCCATTTAGGTTCATCGCGATCACATTACGGTCGTTCTCGTAACCACAATCAACACATTGAAAATACCTGTGAGCGGTCTCTTATTCTCTGCCCGCATTTCAGGTGAATGAGGAGTACTTCGGATTAACGAACTCGACCAGCAGACATTGCTTCTTTGTTTGCCACTGAATCCAGCGCTGGACTCTATGGTACTGCATTAAATACAACTTGTCACGAAACTCCTTTGCCAACTTGCCGACGTTCCTGATGAGGTTCTTCAAACTCTCCAGTTTTATGATGCTGGCGCCCATCCTCTTAGCCCCAACTACCCACTTCTCCACCTTTCTGGCGAAGTCCTCGGTGATGCGCTTAGCCTTCACGTGGGAACTCTTGATTCTGGCTAAGATATGCTCATTCTCCTTACCACATAGTGGGATATTTCCTTTTTCATCTTCGTAGAGCGAGGAGGAAAGATCCCAAAAATGGAGAGAAAAGTTCATAAGATCCTGACACAAGTTTGATGATACAGATGGTCGAAGATACGAGCCTATGTGGGGGACTTCCTCCAGAAGTATGTGAACAGTTGAACAAAGAAGAACAACTTATAAAAATAAAGTTAGAGAAAAGAAGATACGGTAAGGATGTAACAATAATAGAGGGTATAGACGGTTCAGACCATGACCTAAAGAAAATAGCGTCGGACTTGAAATCTAAGTTAGCCACCGGGGGAACTGTTAAGAACAATAAAATAGAGCTTCAAGGGGATCATAGAGAAAGAATAAAGGAAATCCTGGTCGGGATGGGATTTCCGTACTCCAATATCCTGGTCATAGAGTGACGCTCACACAAGCCAAATTAAGTTACATAAAATTCGATATAGTTGAGGATAGTTAGTAATTAATTCGGATTCCAGTTTGGTGGATTTTTGGTTCATTAATCGTTGCCAAAATAGCTAAGCTGTAAGCAGTAACCAAAAAGTAGATAAGAACGTATTGTGTGCTGCTGTAGCCTCTGTGAATTTCTCCGTCCCTACCAACGGATCGTCAACCTCTTATTTCCCGCCTCTTCGAGAAGCCTCATTCACCTATGGGGGATGTTCCATTGAACCTTATCTTTGATCTCCCACAGCAGCCACAAAGGGTTCATTGCTTAGGCTTTGAGCTCAGTCCCTGGGTAGGACATAACTATGGGAGGTCTATTTCATATTCCCCTCGAATCGATGCTTCTAAGCTACTCGTGGGTAGAGGACTCCCTTGACACTGGGAAGTTAAACACTTCAATTGAAAGATGGAATCAGCCTATCGACCCTTCTTCACAGCTCATAACACTTTTATTCATCACTAGTTCTCCCTCCTTAATGCACCCCACCTGGCTGAGAGCCCTCATCTCACTATTTCGGATCTGGTTCTGATAGACGGTGGGGTCGTAGATGATATCTCAATAGTCTATATAAAATTATAACGATGGCTATCTGAGCCCAATCCAATTGAAGTGCCTTGACACCATGATAAGCGATCACCAGGAAGAACGGTAAGGGGTAAATCAGGGGTTTCCAAATCTCCCAGATTACAAAGTAAGTCACGTAATTAAGAACAGTGAGCGCCATGGCAGAACCGTCAACTAATACGTTGGATATGATGGACTTAGATCCCCAGAGCACCACTGTTACTATAATAAATATTAAAAGAGAGACAAATGTGGAAAATGAGAGATAGACCGGAGGAGCCAGATCATAGACGCCAACCCTAGTTTGATATAACAGTGGCTCAGATATGGGAGCTAAAGGTCCCAACGCCAACGACAGGAATATTAGGCCGAGGGCTACCAGCGCCGACTGTCCGTAGTACCTCAATAGACTCTCCATCAATATCCATTTTACTGAGCTAATGAAAAATCTTTGTGAGATGGCTTCACCCACTCGTTTCCTAAAACTGCAGGATATGCTGCTTGCTAAAACTTCCCTAGAGAAGGTCAAAATGCATCTTGAAGAAAGGGGAGAGAGGACCGTATATGTATGGGTCTCACGAGAGCTGAGCGAGTTTCTGAAAAGGTTTTCAAGGGATCAAAGGTTGAGCCAACATATAGATCAGATAAAGAGGGCAATCCAAATGGAAGACCATTTAGTACTATTGGCGGAGGTGAGAGATTCTCTTAAAATTATAGACGGTATGCTTGAGAATGAATATAGGGATATGGCAGGTCAATGAGTAATGGAAAAATATATGCCAGCGGGTTACACAATACACTTATGCTAGTATTGGACCTTACAACAGAGGATTGTCCCATACCCTTTATGAAATCCTTCGCCACACTGATAAAGATGAAGAATGGGGAACAACTAGAGGTGATAACTTCAGATCCTAAATGCTATGACATGCTACTTGAAGGAGCGAAAAGCCTACAGCAAAAGGTGGTTAATTCATATAACGAACAAGGTAAATATCACGTGATATTAGAGAGAATAGAGGGTAATAAAAAAGAGAAGGTTGAATCGACCTGTTAGAAGGTCCAACTCCCTTTAATATTGGATTAATTCATGACACCTAGGCGAGAAATAATCTAAATATGGTGTACTCTGGCCATAAGCCATGGGTTCATATCATCCCTATTTTATTGTGGCTCCTTGTCCTAGATAGAAGCTTCCATGCTTGTAGTTCTAGTATTGAGCCACCATAGATGGGAAAGAGAACCTGCAATCTTTTGAGCGTATGATGAACATTACTCACCGCGTCTGTAACACCTTTACGTAACTATTCGTTATTTTTAATTACTTCTAATCCCCCTAATGCTATTAAGTAAGCTGAGGCTGTATGCCTATCAAAACCCTTTTCCTTCATTATCCTATCATGCTCCTCTGAGCTTGTAGTACCTTTAGGATTTACTAGAATAACGTTGAAACCCAGCCTAAGTGCTTTAATAACACCGTGTGTTAGCAACTGCTTCTTAGCAAACCTACTAACCTTCCTATTACCACTCCTACTCTTCGTGAATCTTCTCTTCTTCACTAGGAACAGGTCCTCAAAAACCACATAATCAACACCGATCCTTGAGAGGAAATTAAGGGGTTGAGATAAAGCACTCAACCTCAAGGCCCTTGCTTTCTCCTTTGGAAATCCGTGAGAAACGACCTCGCTATACCACCAAATTTTGAAAGAAATAACACTACCTTTCTCGTTAATCACAACCACGTTCAACCTATCACTATTGAGATCAAAACCAGCAAACAAACCGTAACCATTAGGTTTCGGTGAAGAGAAATGTTTTAAATAAAGCCGTAGCGGGACTTGCATGTGTATCATC
>Ga0208559_100103_pt1 | contig 28442 bp, 32 predicted proteins | sample BED_Mat_host_6_1_FD_187138 | JGI IMG/M metagenome (GOLD analysis project Ga0208559, IMG submission 187138) | Extremophilic microbial mat communities from Yellowstone National Park, USA - BED_Mat_host_6_15 (SPAdes) (version 2) | ecosystem: Environmental > Aquatic > Thermal springs > Hot (42-90C) >...
GGTAAAGTTGCTAGTCCGGGAATATAAACGTGACTCCGGGTCACACGTGAAGTGCCTCTACACGACCGACCTCTCGCTCAGCGAGGAGGAGATCGAGGAGGCCTGGAGGATGAGGTGGGAGATCGAGGAGCTCCACAGGGACGTCAAGGCCCTGGGACTGGAGGACTCCTCGTTCTGGAGGAGGGAGAGGCTCCAGGGCTACCTCGCGATCTTCACCATCATGACCAACGTCGTCAGGGAGCTGGTGGGGGAGCTGAACCTGAGGAGCGTGGAGGCGTTCCTCAGGTTCGTTGAACGTCATTTAGGCGGATCGCCGGGGCTGATGAAAATCTTTAAGTTACGTTAAAGTCCCATAACTGCTGTAAGTCACTTTCGTTCTATAGAAACAAATAGAAATCGCAATGGAGTCCTGAATCGCCCTACCGTTTGTCCCTACGCTCTCATTTCACTCATTTTATGTTCAATCATGATCGAGTGTAGGGACTTAGCCCTCAACCACCTACTAAGCTTAACGGTAGGTGGGTCATGGGACTCCTTTGAGCCCAACGGCACGGGGCTCACATCCCGGATCACTCCCACCCTTTTGGGCAGAGCCCACATCGGCGTGAGAGATCATCCTTTATCAGTAAAAATTGTAATAAATGGATATAAAAACATTTCTGTTAACATGGAAAAGGATTCAGCTCACTCCCTTCGTTCAGCGGTAGATCCGGGTTGGGCCTTAAGCCCGTTACCCTATCCCTTACCACGGAGAACCCTCCATTCGTGGTTCGTAGGGACTCGGGGAGGTTTGGAGCCCTTACCTGGCATCCCCTCACGGACACGCGTTCTATTTCACAATGCTTTGAAACATTTAGAATTTAAAAACTTCACCTTGTCCCTGGAAGGAGAGAAGCTTGCAATTCTCTTGTTATTAACGTTTATTCAGGTCAGCAGTTATGGGATTTCTCGTTAGGTGTCGCCTTGAAGTCGAGGCAAAATCTAATAACAGCAGTCAGGTTTTTTACCTCGAGGGCAAAGCATACATATGCATAAACACGATTTCAGGGACGAGTTCCACGCAAGACTCCTAGATCCTAAACGGAAGTCCATTGAAGACCCTGAGAAGTTTATCCCTGAACTGTTATCGGGGAACGAGGTTGTTGTGGATATGGGATGCGGACCGGGCTATTACTGCCCTGTACTTGAGAAGTACTCCTCCAAGCTTTATTGCGTGGACATAGACGAGAAAGCCCTTTCTCTAGCTAAAGGTAGGGCAACTAAGGATAGTACAGTGTTCCTTAATGAGCCGGCAACAAATACCTCCATACCATCAGGAGTAGTAGACGTAGTCGTCTTTTCAAATTCGTTTCATGACATGGACAGAGAGAGCGCGTACAAGGAGACTATCAGGCTTCTCAAGCCTTGTGGGAAAGTAATAATAGTGGATTGGAAAAAGGAGCCCACACCGATGGGTCCTCCCCTAGAAGTCAGGATGAGCAGACAGGATTACTCGACTATATTCAAGGACTTCGAAATAGTAAAGGAGTTTGAACCTGGGCCCTACCACTTTGGACTAGTTATGAAAAGGAAATGTTGAATTAAAGATAGAAGAATCCAATTACTGAAATTTGCATGTTTTACATTCTGGATAAACAATCCTAAGCAATTTAGTCAGGCACTCCTGGACTTCACCTTCGCAAAGGAATACCTTGATTCCCATCCTGGAGTACTCCTGAAGAGCTTCCTTGCTTACATCCTTAAGTACGATGATCGATGGGACTCCTCTCCCCTCACTAATACTTCCATCAGAGGAAAGATCAAAAAGTTGACCTTGGACCTCCACCAACACCATACTATGGTACTAGTGTTGATACTATAAAAAGGGCTAATGCTATGCCCAAGAGAGTCGAGCCCACTATTATGGAATCTCTCTTTGGAAGAAATGGAATCCCCATCCTACCTATTATCACGTACCCAGCTCCGTATACGGATGTTACTACCCCAATTATGGTGAGGATGATTTTAGTCACGAATAGCGTATCCATTGTAGTTATATTGTGATAGAAGATTATTAAGGTTTCTTCTACACTAAAACCCGAATTAATATATATAGATAGAATATTACTCGTTTTCTAATAAAGTTGAAATAGGATACGCTAGGACTTGTCCAGTAGTTTTATGCGTTGAGGGAGTGAAGGAAGGAGTCCAGGAAAACTATTGAGAGATCATACCTGAATGAGGTATTGATATGCCTTCCCTGGAACTCCTCAAATACGTGTTTTACGCCCATTTTGTTGAGTAACATGTGAATGATCCTATTCCCGTACTGTACGCTAAACTCATCGTTGTTACCAACGTCGATATATATTCCCTTTTTGAACATATTATCTCTCCTTTTGGCAAGAAACCTGACCGGATCCTTCTCAAGCCACTTGGCCCATACTTCATCCCTGATCTCACCAGTCGCTAAATCGAAGGGAAGTTCGATATCACCCTTAGTGCCAGGTGAGTAGAACGCGGCCATTCCAACTATCATCAAAGCCTCCATGAGCTCCCTCCTCTTCTTATCCTTTTGAGACCAAAAGTAGCTAACCCACTCCTTAGCGGAGCTGACTCTCCTTAAATACGGAATGACCTTAGGAAAGATGGGCAGGTAGGCGTACTCAAAGTAGGCGTCTGCTGAGTGTGAGGCAATTGCTGAGAAATCGTACTTAGTGCCCAGACTAAGGGCCCCATAACCACCAGAGGACTTTCCCATGACCCCCATCACGGTGGTGGAATACTTCTCCATAAGTATAGGCACCACTTCCTTGACGAGAAAACTCTCGTAAAATCCCACAGCCTCTGAGTCCAAGTACTGATTGCCACCTACCTTTGTGAACGTGTCTGGGAGTGCTATGGCCAGGCCCTTTACCTTTCCCTCCATTAGTAGTCTATCCATCCTCTCCATCAAGTTCTCTGAGAGCGGGTCTACGTTCAGCTGTGCAAGTGGGGTGGAAAAGTATCCACTAAGGTATAGTACGACGGGGATTCCTTCGGCCCTCGGAGGTCTGATCACTATCACTTTCCTAGTATAGGGGTCACCCCAGGGATTGTCCCTGAGAAATTCGCTCTCGATCTCAAGGAAATCCAAGGTCATTCCGTGGCTCCCAGTCCCGGACGTGTTCGTAACCAAAGTCCCACTTAGAAGGAGTGAAAATAATTTAGAAAAAATTTACCTCTTTCTTAACAAGAATATAGCCAACGCCACTATCACCACTATCACTATGCCAATGCCTATATAGACGACAGAGCTCGTGGAAGTAGATGAGGCACCACTGGATGGGGGTGTAGTGCTCGAGGTGGTAGAGGAACTTGTAGAGGAGCTCGATACCCCGTACACTGCGTAGTATACATTACTGGGGTCATCGTAGACCACCAGTCTCCCGTTGACTACGAAATAGTTCGTGGAGTTTAAGGGAACCATGGTTCCGTTGACCACCTTGAACACCATCACGTTCTCGTTCCTGAGCAGAGTTACGTTGAAGAGGATACTACCATTGGCGTTAACAACTATCTTCTGAGCGGGGTATTGATTTCCGCTCATGTTAACCGTAGTCTCGCTTACGTTTTCAGGTTTCACTACGGTGACGTTGATTACATGTCCGCTTGGGGTCACCACGAAGAATTGCGCAGTGCCGTTAACTGATACCTCCACTAGATAAGCTCCGTGACCCTTTCCGTGCTCTTGTACGAACACCGGATGAGATAGGTTCACGTTAGCTGTAGACTCTGCAGAGGCATTGTTCGTTATTATTATCATCACAGGAGTTCCTTTAATTTCAACTTCTGTCTCTACCTCAGGTTTGGGCGGTGTGAAGCTACCTGTCACAATCTTCAGTTCTCCGGCAGCGAGACTAGATAGAGAGCTGGAAAATAACCCGTTCCTGCTATTCTCCTTGCTTAGATAGGCTGAGTGAACGTAACCTATTGCAGATCCATTTACTCCGAAGAACTCAATGGTCTCAAACTGGAAGTAACTCTCTCCAGTGACCTCTAGCATCCTGATGCCGAGTTGCATTAACCCTCTTCCCTCCCCCTTCCACACCAGGGCAGGAACAAGGGAACCGTTAAAGTACGCCATTGTAGTATTATAACCTGCCTGCTTAGCTAAGGTCGTATTACCGAAAGTGACCTGCTCATCTTCGTTTTCATACCTCCTCGGGAAATTCTGTTGCACTTCAACATCTCTAGTGAAAGTGGCTATCACCCTGGCCGAAACCGTGTTCAGGGTCAGAGTCTCGTGGTAGCTGAAGCTTCCTGTTTTCAGTGGCAAGCTTATATTGGCCAGGGACGTGCCGTTGGAGAACACTAAAGTGAGAGTTCCTGTCCCATTGACATACGCTGAAGTCTGTATGGTACCGTTCCCGGACAAAAGCCCTGCCCACACTAGTTCAGTCATGCCTGACGTGTTAACTATCAGTCTAATCAGCTGAGGTATTTGAGTCATTACAGTTAGCCTTCCGTCTGGAGTTAAGGACACAGTGACGTTTCCCTGAAACTCTCTCATAGAACCTACAGTAAGTTTGTAGAGCGTAGACGATCCTTGAATTTGTACATCCTCACCTGTGTATTGTGAAGTGTATGTGGCGTTAGATACATAATAGTATATTGAACTGTTCATGTGTAATGATGTAGGAGAGTCACCTCCCTCACCCATCAAGCCACCCACATAGTATAGACTCTCAAACCGTTGGTAAGTTATCGTGAGGTTTCCTGTGGTCGTTGCACTCAGCGTAGCTGGTAACCAGGACAGGATTAGTATGGCGAGGACCAGTAGGACTACCTTTTTCTTCATGATTATCTGAGTCGGAATTGTCATTCCTCTATATAAGTGAGTCCGAGGATATCCGTTCCTTTAGGCCGAATTATAGATATAAATACAATTATTACTCGAGATGGAACACTGAAACATAATTCAATTACGTGGTGTTATGAGGGTCTCTCCAATTCTCCATTTTCTCCCATAGAGTACATTTTAGGAAAAATACTTAAAATGCTAAAATAGCTTCATAACGTTGCCACAAAGATTTTTGTATATCAAGTAGTATCTATGGATAGGAGACCAGTCATCAGGTAGTATTTATCGAAAAATCATGTTTTGCACTGTATAATTCTTATGAATCGTGTCTGAAAATTTATTTTTTAAGCAAATAAGAAAGTATAAACTGGCTAAAATTTGATATTTTTAATATTAATTATGATCCCTATGAAAAACCAATGAACCATAGAAATTCCCGTAAAATACTAACCAGGGAAGACCTCGCCTATCCCTCCTCGTGGTCATCACGTGACCAAGTCTGAACCCTTGGGCAGATAGGGTACTGGAGGACTGTAGTAAGTACTCCCTAGGAGATAGGGACGAGAGAACCTTCAGGAGGTGAGATCACCACCAAAGGTAGGTGAGGGAAGACCACAGCCTGTACTTTTCCCTGAGAAACCACGCGTTCACCTCGCCTGTCAACCACTACGAGTCCCTCCACGCATCCCTAAGGGGCGTCACAAGTTCAGAATAGTGTGAGAAATTGATGAGGGCGAATGGACCTTGATAGGTAACCCGTGGTTCTCTACATGCATTCAAGTTCAACTCCCATTTGTCCCTACACTTTCATTTCACTCATTTTATCTTCAATCGTGATCAAGTGCAGGAACTTAACCCTCAACCGCCTACAAATTACAGTAGTTGGGTCATGGGATTCCTTCGAGCCTAACAGCACGGGGCTAACATCTCCGTAATCCCTCCCACCCTTTTGGGCATAGCCCATCCGTGTGTGAGAGGTTTATCCTTTATTGGAAAATTTGTTATAAACAGTTAGAAAAAGATTTCTATTAACGTGAAAAGAAATTCAACCAGTTTAGTGGTGAATCAGGTGGAACGAAGTGTTCCAGTGTTAAAAAGTAATTAACTCCCCAAACTATTAACTCAACCATGAAATACACCGAGACCGCTCCGAAGCTGTTTATGAACACTGGAACGAAGTTTCATAGGTCCATAATCTGGGCTATGGGAGTAGTGAAGCTAGCCGCTGCAAGAGCTAACGCATCCCTCGGGCTTTTAGATAGCAGAGTGGCCGAGGGGATAGAGAAGGCAGCGAGGGAGATCATGGAAGGGAACCTGGACAATTTAATCACGTTAGACGTCTTCCAGACCGGATCAGGAACGGGACTGAATATGAACGTGAATGAGGTAATAGCCGAGAGGGCATCTCAACTCACGGGACTCAGGGTACATCCAAACGATCACGTGAACATGGGTCAGTCGTCCAATGACACCGTACCCACAGCCATAAGGATAGCTGCAACCAAACAGGTAGTAGAAAAACTCCGTCCTGCTTTGACAGAGATAGTCACGTCGCTGAGATCCAAGGGAGACGAGTATGCCTCTGTTGTTAAGGCTGGAAGGACTCACCTTAGAGATGCCATGCCGGTAACCTTCGGTCAGGAACTCCACGCCTATGCAGACGCTTTCGATCACGATATAAGTCTCCTATCGTCCACTCTCGAATACGTAAAGGAACTCCCCCTTGGAGGTACAGCCACAGGAACCGGGGCCAACTCCCACCCTAAGTTCAGGGAATTAGCAATCCAGATGATCAATGAGGTAACTGGACTCTCCTTCAAACCTGGACATACCTTCAGAGGTATGAGATTCCTCACCGACCTCCTGACGCTGAGTGGGGTCATGAGGACGGTAGCCGTGGAACTGTTCAGGGTGGCTCAGGACTTCAGGCTCATGTTCTCAGGACCTTTCACAGCTATAGGTGAGATAGACCTACCCACACAGGAGGAAATAGCTGGGAGTAGTATCATGCCGGGCAAAACTAATCCAGTCACTGTAGAGGCCTCCATGCTGATCTCGGCTCAGGTTATTGGACTAGACCACGCAAACCAATTCGCATCATCCCTGGGAGAGTTCGAACTGGCCATGGGCGTTCCCCTGATAGGACAAAACGTAGTGACCCAAGTGGATCTCCTAAGCGAGGGATTGAACAAGTTCAATCAACTTGTAATCAAGGGAGTTGTACCCAACGTTGATAGGATGCGGAGATACGCCGAGAGTAGCCCGGCCCTCGTAACTGCCATCTCCCCATTGGTGGGCTACGATAAGGCTTCCCAGATAGGAAAGATGTTGATCAAGGGGATGTCCATAAGAGAGGCTCTCAAGGAGCTAGGCATTGACAATTCCAAGATAGATGAGATCCTCGACCTGAGGAAGTTGGTAAAACCTGGCCTACAGAAATGATTCATGATCCCCTCTTTTCACGTAGTCCTCCAAGAGGTTCAAGTACTCGTTTACCATTCTCTTTCCCTCCTCAGTTATCTGTATCACAGTTCTGGGTCTCCCCCTGAAGAGGGTCTCCCTCATACTTATGGCACCGTTCTCCTCAAGCACCTTGAGGTGTAGGTAAAGGGATGACTTTGGCAGCCCGATACCCTTTAACAGGTCCGTGAAGGAGGTCTTCTCCACACCCATCAGGTAGAGGAGGATTCCAACCCTGGCTGAGCTCGAGAATATGGGTGACCTGATGAATTCCTGTATATTCCTCAAGGTTCCCACCTCCAACTCCTCCAGAGGGAATGTAGACCTGCGAAAGCAAAACCCGCTGTGAGGGCGAGTGCTAGGGAACCTATGAAGGTACCTCCTATGATCCCGAGCACCGCTGAAACTGCTGCCACGTACTCATCAATAGGTCTTCCCTCCACCTTCATGATTCTCTGCATTCTCCTCAGCCACTTAAGAATGAAAAGAAGGATTAGCAGGTTAGCCAACACGTTCAAAAGGCCTATTCCGGTAATTATAGCGAGGACCCCTAAAAATGAGGGAATAGAGACCATGAGGAGAAAGAACTTCCCTCTTCTCCTGGGTCTCCTGAATGATTTCAGGTACGCTAACCTAGTTACGGCCACTTCTATCCTCGCTGTCCTGAAGATGAGGAAACCGATAGTGACAACCATTATAAACCAAAAGTAACCTACCGCCAACATCTCCAATACGTCGTTGTGGGCCACCGGCAACTTATCAAAAAACTTCTCCATGAGGAAGACTATAGGGACGTAACTCGCTACCAAAAGGTAGAATATACCAATCCTTCGCCTGATCTCCCTCGTGTAGAGCCTATATGCCAGGGCCTCGCTCTCCTTCAATAGCCTTATGGGATCCTCCACCTGTCAGAGTTAGGATATTAGATATTAAACACCTATCTTGAGTTCAATCACTGAACCTCTCTCGTCAAGTAAAAAGTGAAGTAATCAGGGAGTCAACACGTACGAGTTGTTCACCCTCTTAGGGAAAGGAACCGGTGGTTCAAGGAGAACGATCTCGCCGTCATCCGCCCTAAATGACCTGGTTTGACCCCTTAGATGATAGTGCGCAGTCATTGAGCATATGACGGCGTCTGCCTCATCCTTTATTTTGGATATCCTTCTCCAATCCCACCCCAACAATCTTAGTGAAGAACTAGGATGTGTCTCTATGGCCCTCAACTTGGGAGCCAGGCGGAGTGCCCTCTCTGTAAGGGTAGATATAAAGGAGGGTGGAAAAACCCTGAAGCCGCTCCTGATCAGTAGTTTATCCACCTCTCTATACCCTTTTCCCCAACTTAACGGGGCGTCTATGGCCACGAGCCTAGCGTTTTTGCAGAGGAATATTATCTCCTCGTCCTCCTTCACGAAGGTCACCTCTATCTTATCGTGTTCAAGCACGGCCACCGCTGTGGGCCTTTTGACTGCTAAATCTATACCGCACTCCATCTGACCTCCCCTTTACCCTGAGGACGGAACTTGTAAATTTTTCGTCATTAAGCGTCCTGTGTCCTCTTTTCTTCCTCCTGCCTCACTAGCTCCAGACTTTCTGCAAAGAGAAATCCAAGGATTATCCAAGCCAGGAAGAAATATACCACGTACTTGTCCAGTTGGCTTATGGACTCTGTGAGGATGAAACCAGAGAGTATCAATGAGCCTATGGAGAAGAGTATTTCATGGATATGCTTTAATGGCTTCCTTCTCCCTATCCTAGCTAAGGACACTGCAGCAGCCATGTGGATGTAGAGGTTACTCATACCTGAGATACCACCTAGGAGGGTTAGGGCTAACAGAGGACCTAATTTGAGGGTGAGAAGAGCGAGGGAGAGCACAACTAAGGCGGAGATAACTCCCTCAGCGACCTTCGGCTCTCCCCTCCTGGTTATCGTGAAGATATCCAGGAGGTGACCGTTCTTAGACATGGCAAATAGGGTCCTAGAGCTAGCCACTACGTAGGCTATTCCACCTAGAACTCCATCGCTTAGGGCTATCATGGAAATGGCTACAGCACCGGGTAAACCGAAGCTGGAAAGTAGGAGTCCCACTAGGTTGTTGATCACCCCCATATCGGCCAGAGAATAGAAGAAGAAGGTAGCCAATCCACCACCGAGGAGTGGTACGAGAAGAGATACTCTACTTACTGTCTTTACAGCGTTCTTTATCTCCTCTGGGTAACTCACCACCGATGAGTAGCCTGATGGAATTCCTATTCCGAAGAGGATGGCCTCAGGAAATTGAGGAGAGAAACTTACTGGATTGTAAACCCTGAAATCTGCCCTGTAAAGAAAAAACGTAGATAGACCGATCAAGGCCACTATCTCCAAGGCCCCGACCACTACGGCATACCTAGCGGAGATCTTCACGCCCAACAGAACTACTGACGAAGTCACTAATGTGACTATCAAGGTGAGATATAGGGAGTCTATCCCAGTGAGGAGATTGAGAACGTAAACCGCTCCCTCCATCAGGGTGGCCCCGTAAGTTATGGAATACAAGATGTAGATCCAGCCAGTCGTTATGCCCAAGTTATCTGTAAGTGTATGTAGGGCGTAGGTGTAGTACCCTCCGCCCTTCTTGAACCTCCTCGAGAGTGAATAAACCACCAGAGCATTGACCATGACTAGAATTGTAGTTAATAACATGGCGAAACCTGCCATTCGGCCAACATAGGAAATCATTATGGTGCCGAATGCCACCAAGGATATGAAGGGAGACTGTCCCCCGAAGGACAAGAAGAACACTTCGGTGGCTGTGAGCTTTGGCCTAGTTCCCATCTAGACCATTTTGTAACTTAAGTAATTAAAGGTACACAGGTTCAAGTACACGTAAAGGAAGAAGCTCACTATGGGATGGGACTTCCTTCCAGTTACTGCTAATTCCATCCTCTCAACCTTACCTTAAGCAGTGGTGACGGATAGGACTCTAATGGCTATACGGATTGTCCCTACGTGAGTACATTAACAGCTTTGCTCTTTCCCGCTAACTATGAACTGTGCTGTCTATCTTGCAGACCCCTCACCTTTACTGCGACTTCTCTTTGAAGTCCCCTCAGCAGTGGTTAATCATGAATAACCGATCAAAGATCTGGCAAGATGAATACTCCTAGCCGTGGTTAACAGTTTCCGAAAGGTAGCAAAGTTTTTCAAAAAATATTTAGGAAATAATATGAAGCCACGCCCGTTGTGGACGATCTTTCCCGAAGGTGCAGCGGTGAGCTGAAGATTTACGGTTTCCCCACTTGTCTGAAACTGTGGCAGAATGGTGAGTTACCCGGCTAAAGGGGCGGAGGAGTAACGGGTTTCCCAGTGACTCCGGTGAGGCACAAGGGGTGAGGATTGATATCTCATGAAATCCTTTGAAGCCCAACCCCCAACAAAATGATATTTCACCCTTCATAGCCCACGAAGTGCTTTGTGGGGACCGTTCAATTTTCTTAGGCGTTGAGCCCAGGTTAGGCCCAGTGAGTTCTCTTAGATTCAAAATCTAATGTCAGTTTAAAAGTATGTTTCGCATTGTCCCTGGTAAAAATTGAGGTGTTACACAAAGCATCCACGAAGATAAACCCCTTTAACCCCTTCTTTAAAGTAGATCCATGGTCCTTGTGGCAATCATAATGGGTAGTAAGAACGACTGGGAGGTCATGAAGGAAGCTGCAGAGACTCTTCAACGGTTTGGGGTGGAGTTCGAGGCTAAGGTCGTCTCCGCACACAGAACACCAGAGTTCATGGTGAAATATGCCAAGGAGGCTGAGGGGAGAGGAATAGAGGTTATAATAGCTGGGGCTGGGGGAGCTGCTCATTTGCCTGGTATGGTGGCCTCATTGACCACACTTCCTGTTATTGGAGTACCTATTCCTTCTAAAAACCTGAACGGGTTGGACTCGCTCCTTTCAATTGTGCAAATGCCCTATGGCGTGCCAGTCGCCACGGTGGCAATAGGAGGAGCTAAGAATGCCGCTCTACTTGCACTGAGAATACTCTCGCTAAAACATCCAGAGTTGAGGGAAAAGTTGAGGAACTTCATGGAGGAGGTCAGGAGTGAGGTACTTTCAACCGAACTCAGGTTATAAGGTATGCATCCTAGGTGGAGGACAACTTGGCTGGATGATGATACTGGAGGGTAGGAAGTTTCCCATAACCTTCCTAGTGTATGCCGAAAAGGGAGAGCCAGCGTGCAGGATTGCAGATTTATGCTTTAAGGAAAGCTACGAAAAGGTAATTGAGGAATGCGACATAGTAACGTTCGAGTTCGAACATGTGGACGAGGCACCCCTTCAACTTGCTGAAGACCTAGGAAAACTCCTCCCTAGACTCAACTCGGTGGTTCTCAAGAGGGCCAGGCACTTAGAAAAGGAGTTCCTCAAGAGGGAGGGCTTTCCTGTCCCCAGGTTCGTCACTGTGGAAGGAGGAGACGAGGCGCTTCGGGTGTTAAGGGACGAGTTCAATAATGTAGGAGTCGTCAAGAAGTCTGAGGGGGGGTACGACGGAAGGGGCCAGTACTTCATAAGGGGAGACCCTGATAGGTACCAATTCCTCAGGGAAGAGAGGGGTCTATTCGTGGTTGAAGAACTGGTGAACTACGACTTCGAAGCGTCTATAATAGCAGTCAGGAGCGGAAACGAGTTCCGTGCATATCCACCTACCTTCAATTACAACGAGAAGGGAATTTTGGTCTACAACTACGGACCTTACGGTAACCCTGAGATGATACGACTGGCCGAGAAGCTGACAGAGAAGCTGAACTACGTGGGAGTGATGGGAATCGAGTTCTTCATCAGAAGAGGCAAAGTGATGATTAACGAGTACGCTCCTCGAGTTCATAATACTGGTCACTACACTTTAGATGGTGCAGAGATCTCCCAGTTTGAACACCACTTGAGGGCCATAACAGGAATGGAGTTAGGGGAGACAAGGCTTCTCAGCCCTTCAGGGATGGTGAACCTCCTTGGAGTGCATTACCCACCGATGGATGTACTGAGGTATGGGTCGGTGTACTGGTACGGAAAGGAGGTTAGGAGAAGAAGAAAGGTAGGGCACGTCAACGTGGTGGGTAAGGATCTGGAGGACGTTAGAGCAAAAATTGAAAATGTCATGAAACTAACTTATCCCAATGGTTTGGACCTATGAAGTTCAACTTTAAGATATGGATCGAGGACAAGGAAGGGAAGCCAGTACTAGGGAAGGGAGGAGTACAACTGGTGAGGGCCATATTAGACTCTGGTTCCATAGCTAAGGCGTCTGAACAGATGAACGTTTCCTACAAGTTCGCCTGGCAATACGTGAGGAGGATAAGTTTGGAATTGGGGGGAATAGAGATGAGGAAGGGTGGGAAAAACGCTGGAGGAACGGAGATAGATCCCAAACTACTTAAGATAGTGAGACTCTACGAGCAGGCACAAGAGGAGGTCAGAAGGGTCCTAGATAAATATTCTAGACTGCTTGAGGAGGAACTCAAGTCCCAGTGATCCTCTCAGACACGGCTCTCTTGGCCCCTTCTACGAACTCCCTCACTACTTTAGAAGGATCTTTGGACTTCATGACTGCACTGGCCACACCTATACCGTGAGCTCCCAGCTTTATGGACGTATAAACGTCGTCCCCCGTCGAGATCCCTGCTCCTACTATTAACTTTAGACCCTTAACCTTCTGTACCATCTCCACGGCATTGGTTATCACCTCTGGTCTTGCCCTAGATACTGACACACCAGTACCTATCAACTCTGGGGGTTCCACCAGTATCGCATCAGGTCCGAGCAGACCAATAGGTACTACTAGTTCATACCTGTCTACGCAAACTATGGTTTCCAACCCAAGTCTTCTGGACCTCTTTATGACGTCATCTATCTCGTCAGCCCTTACCCTTCTCTCGCTGTGATTCACCAAAGTACCTGCAGCCCCTGCCTCCTTAATCATCTCCGGGGTCACTGCTCCAGTGTGAGCCCCCTCTGGAACAGCATCAACGTGTTGAGCGAAAACTGGAATGCTCACCTCTTTGGATATCCTGTGGATCATGGTCGAGGGAACAGCCACAACGATTTCAATACCGCTTTCCCTTGCCACCTTGTCGATGCTTTTTGATAGTTGAAGGGCCTTCTCACCGTACGAGTTCTCATATGCCTTGAAATTGATGATTAATATGGGAAACTTCATGACTAGAAGGGTAAAGGGGCGGATAAAAAGCTTGAACGTGAGAACTAACCCTGGCCTATTAACTTAAGTATGCCTTCGTAGTCCGCATCGTATAAGGGAAACATGCTAGTTGGTTCTGCCCCTCTAGGTGCACTCACCACAGCATCCACATAAACCGCATTAAGGGTAGGTCTCCTACCAAAGAAATATTCAGGGTCTACTATCTCCTCCGTCGTGACTATAACCTTCTTAGCCGCCTTTCCTTTGAACTCGTCCTCGTAAAGGGGGCCCACGATCTCGGAATTACCGTACCTGTCGGCCCTGTTTACGTGTAGTATTGCAACGTCGGGTACTATAGCCTTGACGAACAATATTTCCTCTCCTGAGAAAGGATCCCTCCCTATTTTCCACGTACCTTTCCTCTCATGTAGTCTTACGAGGTCGCTGCCTAAAATTCCCCTAACTGGCATGAAGGGAACCCCAGCCGCTCCAGCCCTTATCCCAGCTATGAAGGCCCCACAGACATCTTCAAGGAATTCCACTTCCCCGTTCTCAACCTTGCTCCTGAAAGCAGGGAGCATTCCGAACCACTCCAGAGTGGCCATAGCTACCCTCACGCTCTTTACCAAATTTTCCCTAAGGAGATATTCCAGTGCTATCCCCGGTTCCCTGTCGATAAAGCTCAAGTTCTTCACCCCAGACTTGGGGAGAGCCTTCACGAAAGACATTGGATTCCTGTGGATGGAGATCCCACTCACAGTTATGAGATCTTCATCGTGTACTAGAGTTAATGCCTCCTCCAATGGCATTAATTTCTCTCGCAACTTAACTCTTTTAGTGTAACTTTGCGCTCATAAACTTTTCCTCACTTTACCCTAGTGGCCTCAATGATCCAATGCTTATCCATAAAGGTCACAGAAGTTACCGAGAATTTAACCACAAATTTCAGGGCAATGACTGGGGAGACCCCTCCGTAGAGTTGATCCCTAAAGATTAGTAGAAGTTTTCCTCCCTTCTTTATGATTCTATGGGCCTCTCTAGTGAAATCGTGATCAAAAAGCTCATAAATTACGACTCCATCGAACGAGGAGTCCCTGAAAGGTAGGGGATGAATAGCACTTACGTTATCTCCTCCATAACTGGAGATGCATGTAGCGAACCACGGCATACAAAGCCCGATCCCCAATATTCTGCCTTTCAGAGGCGGAAGGGAGAACTCGTCTATCAATTCGTCTCCAAGACCAATCTTCTCTCCATCGATTACGAAGGGGTATATGAGGCTCAAGACTGAGATCTCTCCCCTCAGGAAGTCTCTACCTATTATGGCATCCGCTTCCAGTAAGGAAGAAGCTCTGCCGTACTCGAGGCCTACTCTCTCCTCTTTTCCGTCCACCGCCAGAAGGGATAAGGCCCTCCAGAGTGGAGAGAGTTCGTCCTTATCGTCATGGAGAAAGGCTAGCTTCATCTACGCAAGTAAAGTATCCTTACATAAATATTTTCGCTTAAACAGATTACATCAAAGATCTTTTATCTCCATGGATAAATCGGTGACTGTCACCATCCCTACTATTTCCCCCTCTCCGTTAACCACAGGGAGATGCCTTATCTTCCTCTCCGACATGACCTTTGCGGCGAGTTTTATATCAGCCTCCTCGTTTATGGTCTCCAGCTCGCCCATCGTTGCTACTACCCTTATTTCGTCCATTGGAGAAGCTCCGCTAGCTATAGCTTTCACTGCGTCTCTGTCAGTGAATATTCCTCGAGGAGTTCCGTTGTCAGTCACGACCACACTTCCGACTCCCTTCTCCAACATGAGTCTACATGTCTCTTGAAGGGTTGTGTTGGCCTCCACCTGAAGCACGGGAGAACTCATTATATCCTTAACTCTCTTCATAGTCAAAACGTAATTGCCGTTAAAGGAAATAAACTTATCGAGTAACTTCTACTCCACGGCCGCTCTCTTCCTTTCTTCCTTTTTCACATCCATGAGCTCCCTGTAACTCATGACCATGCTCCCTACTCCCAGGATTCCAACCACAGACACTACCAACAGGAAACCCACATCAACCGCGTTTAAGTTAGGGACCTGAAGCCCCGTGGATATTGCCCAGTTATCTACGCTTGGGAATAACAGTATAAAGGCACCAACTAAGGAGAAGATCATCCCTCCATAGTACAGAACTCTTCCTGCGGTTTTGCTGCCCAGGTATCTTATGTCTTCTTCTGTCAACTTCTTCAAACGCATCAGGTTGGCGAACAGAGCCCCGAATATTACCTGCATGGTCATAGTCCCTAAGCCGAACATAGCTCCAGGCAACGGAGCATAGATCAGTCCCGGTACTCTAGGAGCCAACACGAACGTTATTATGGAGGCGTAGGCACCGAAGCCGAATCCGGCTATTAAGCCGTGAATCACCGTCATCCTGATGGGGGGATCTCTGAGCTCCCTCCTCTCAGCTAAGGGGTCATGATGTTCGCTTCCCAGGAGTTTATCTATGGGTAGATGTATGTACTTACCCTTGAGTATGTAAGAACCTGCTATGGCCATCACTATTCCCACCACTATATACACTGGGCCATCAAGGTTATACTTGCTATATATTGCTGCTAATCCCAAGAATCCTAGGGTGGTTAACAGAGCTCTTTGAGCGGTGAACCCCAGAGAGAACAGAAAACCGGCCTTCATTCCGCCCCTTATACTGTACTTTCCCACAGCGTAGCTGAAAGTGATGGGCCACGTGTGTTCGTCTGGAGTAGCTCCGTGCATGACACCGAGTAGGAAGGACACCAAAAGTATCTCGGCTAGGGTTAGATTAGACGGTGGGTTTAACAGATAGTCAATGAAGTTCATAGGAATTAGGGTTACCCTAAAGTTTAAAAAATTATCTATTTAAGACCACGCGCACATCCACTGCGAAGGAACCTCTCTCGTTGACTATGAGGGGGTTTATATCCAACTGAGCCACGTTGAGATCGACTATCAACCTCGATACTGTAGAGATGGTTCTAACGAGAGAACCCTCATCGTAGCCCCTCTTCCTGACCGTTAACATGTCATGAAGTTTGCTCTCCTTCAACATCTGAAAGGCTTCGTCTTCGTACACTGGAGAGAGTCCATAACTCACGTTTCTTAACACCTCGACGTATATACCTCCTGGCCCCGTGAGTACGGTGTGTCCAAATAGGGGATCCAAAATCCCTCCTACGAACACTTCGAGACCCGAGAGTTGTTCCTGAATCATCACCCTCCCGCTCAACTTAGATAACTGAGAGTAAACCTCTCTGACTTGATTTGCCTCCACGTTCATGAAGACTCCCTTTAACTCGGTCTTATGTACAGGCTCATCTGTGGAGATCTTCATCACTACGGGATAACCTATTGAATCCGCTATCCTCTGAGCATCCTCCTGATCTTGTGCCACTCCCCACCTAGGGGTTCTGATCCCATAGAGTTCCATGAGTTTGAGGGAATCTATGTCGCTGAGTACCTTCTTTCCCTTCACGATCTCCATGGCAGATGAGATAGGTTGAGAGACCCTTATCTTCCTCCTAGGCGTTGGTCTGCTCACTAAGTGTTTGATGGCACTAACTGCCTCCTCTGGGAAGTTGAAGGCTGGGATTGAAGCGGATTCCAATATTCTCGACGCTGAATCCTCATCGTACCCCATGAGCACTCCAACTATTCCCTTCCCTTTGAAGCTCAACATTGCCTTTGCTACCTCCGTACAACTTAGGAAAGGCAATGACTCGACTACGACTAGCTTAGTGCAGTCCAGGTCCCCCACTACCTTGAGCGCGTTAAGATATCTCTCCCTTCCAGCATCACCAGATAGATCTAGGGGGTTCTTGGGGAGACTAGTTGGAGGTAAGATTTTGGAGAGCTGGACTTTCAATCTCTCAGGTATCTGTATTTGGGAGAGACCAGCCCTCACTATGGCATCTAGTGTAAGAACTCCGTGACCCCCAGAGTTAGTAATTATCAGGACCTCTTCCCTAATTGGTTCAGACGAGGATATCAGCTTGGAGAGGTTAAGAAAATCCTTGAGGTTCTCGACGAACATGCCTCCCACAGTCCTGATGGCTGTCTTAAACACGTCGTATGACCCTGCCAGACTACCAGTGTGTGTCATGACCGCCTCCGCACTCTGGGACGTAGCCCCTCCCTTTATGAAGACCACTGGTTTCCTAGATGTGGCCTCTGGAAGAACCTCCAGGAAACTCTTACCGTCCGATACTCCCTCTATATATACGAAGATTGCCCTCGTTTCTGGATCTCTCGAGAGATACTCTATGATCTCATACTCCTTTACGTCGGCCTGATTCCCTAGACTGACAAGATAGCTGATCCCAATCCTGGACCTCTGGGCCCAGTTGAGCATATACGCCCCTATTCCTCCGCTCTGTACGACTAACGCTATGTCTCCCCTCCTCACGTCAGCGAACGCAAATGTCCCGTTGTAGTCTGGCGTTAGGAGTCCCATGGTGTTGGGTCCCAGGAACCTGATCCCTAGGGATTTAGCCTTAGACACCAACTGAGCTTCAAGCCTTACTCCCTCTCCTCCCACTTCTCTGAATCCGGAGGTTATGACTATCGCTCCCTTTACACCTGATGCCCCAGCATCCTCGAGGACGTTTAGGACGAAGTCTCTCGGGACTGCTATTATGGCTAGATCGGGCTGATCTTGGATTTCCCTGAGAGACCTATAGGCCTTTACCCCCTCAATTGTTTCCGCCTTGTCGTTCACGGGATATACCTTTCCTCTGAAGGAGGAGGTGACGTTCCTGAAGATTACGTTCCCGACCTTTTCTCTATTTCTCGAAGCTCCAACTATTGCTATAGATCTCGGTTTAAACAGTGGTTCTAAACTCATATACCTTAGAAGATTCCCTAGAATATATGGGTTTACATACCGTTAGGTGCATGAGGTGTGGAAAGGAGAGGGAGGGAATTGAAGCCCGGTGTAGTAGGTGCGGGGGGCCTTACAAGGTACAGGTAGACTTTCCGTTTCGCAGGGAATTGAAGGAAAACTTCCCGTATTTAACTAAGCCCATAAGCCTCGGAGAAGGAAATACGCCAATGATAGAATTGGAGGGGATCAGGTATAAGTTGGACTTCCTCAATCCCACTGGATCCTATAAGGATAGGGGATCCTTTGCCTTGATATCGTGGCTGAGAGAGATGGAAGTAAAGGGGATCTCGGAAGATTCGTCAGGGAACGCAGGGGCCTCAATTTCAGCTTATGGTGCTGCGGCTGGGATGAAGGTGAGAATATTTGTACCCTCTACCGCCAGAGGTACTAAGGTAAAACAAATAGAGGCATACGGTGCAGAGGTAGTGAAAATAGAGGGAACCAGGGACGACGTGTCTAGAGCCGCGGAAAACTCTGGACTATATTACGCCTCCCACGTACTCCAGCCCGAGTTCAGAGACGGGATAAGAAGTCTCGCCTACGAGATCGTGAGGGACCTCTCGTGGAAGACACCCAAGGAGGTGTTCCTGCCCACCTCCGCAGGAACGTTACTTCTCGGAGTCTTCGAGGGATTTCAGCACATGTTGATGGACGGAGTGATCCAGGAGATGCCAACTCTAGTTGCTGTGCAAACAGAGCAGGTTAACCCAGTATGCTCATCCCTCAAGGGGACGAAGTACGTTCCCCCTAGGGCAGTGAACTCTTTGGCTGACGCTTTAGTCTCCACAAATCCCTTCCTACTCAAGGAGATGGTGGACGTTTTGAGAAGGCACGGAGATTGTGTCACTGTAACCGAAGAGGAGATTATGAAGTCTTGGAAGTATTTGGCTTCCAAGGGAATTTTGGCCGAGTACAGTTCTGCGGTAGCACTAGCAGGTTTGAAGAAAAGGGGCAGTGAGATGCCAGTAGTTGTCCTCACTGGGAGCGGACTAAAGACTCTGAATTGACTCAAGGGAGCTCGAGTGCAGACCTTAACTCATAGGGATCTAATTTCTCTATAAATCTCTTTTCCTCCTCAGTTATGGAGATTACTCTAGGGTTTTCCTCCTCGACTCCGAATTCGGTCCTCTCCTTAACTTCATCAAGGGTGGACCACGGATAGAGTCCTATCACTTTCCACCTCCTTTCGCTCCTGTCGTATCTCATGACTGCCATATCCGAGACGACGTAAACTGAGTTTCGAGACAGCCTGGCGGATCCAGTCACGAAGTCCACTCTCTTTACAAAACTCCTCTTGGAGTGTTTGAGGTTCCATAAGATCATCTTCTTAACTAAGGGCATCAAGTACGCCGTCGCTGCACCTCCAGGTAACTTGACCTTGGGTCTCTCGTAATCTCCTATGGCGGTCAAGTTAACGTTTGTCTCCTCGTCTATTTGAGCTGGGCCTAAAAACATCACATCAAGTTCACCCTTCTGGGCCAAATCGAATGAGTCCACCGTTATCATGACCGGTGATCCCTCCAAAAAGAACGGATCTCCAGTTGAAGGCGAAAGGGTTATAGATTTAGGGTTGAAGGCTTCCGCTACCCCCACTATATCAATGTCCTTCTTCATTAAATCCCTGGCCATGAAGGCCCCAAGTATGGCAGGGCCTGAGTTCAGCCCCACGTAAACAAGCTCTCCATCATTCAGTAGTTCAGCTATGGCCCTTACAACGTAATCGACTCTCATGTGAAAGATTCTTAACTCTGGGGAATTAAATACGCTTATGGCATACGTGTACAAATACAGGGATTACTACATAGCTGGGGTGGAACATGTGGTTCCAAGTTACTTCCAAGACGTCGTTTTCATCTACAACAACAATAATAGATGGGAATCGGTGAGTGCTGAGAGGTTGAAGACGAGTGATCCCTCCTTAACGGCAATAAGGGACGCGGTTAAATACGCTACCCATGTTGAAGACTTGACAAGGGCCGTAAGTGAACTCAAAAAGAAGGGAATACTCATAGAGGAAGTACAGAGACCTCCTTTCCCAAGGCATCTCATTGAGGGGAGGAAGAAGATCCAGGCCGAGTTCGACTGACTATTTTCTTCACTCTCTCCTTAACTTTCTCACTTGCCCTGAGCCAGTTAGCGTTGCCTTCAAGGTCACCATTTAACGTGGTATCTCTCAGGAGCCTCAGGAATTTGTCGGCATTGGACTGTTCAGCTAATATGGCCTCCTCAAGGCTCTGGCCCTCCCTTACGCGAAGAATTATTGAGATCACCTTGTTCAGTCTGTCGGGTACACCGACCCTTGAACCTCTGAGCGTTATCCTGACTCTCTTGAAGGAGTAGCCGACCCTCTCGGACAACTCCTTTGTGGCGTACCTCCATCCAGAGTCATCAACTATTCCTCCTATGATGAAACAGTCCACGCTCCGTAGCATTTCCTCATTGGCCTCCACGTCACCGTAAGGATCCAACACAATCGAGTTCTTGGAGGGCTCCACGTCGAACCTAACCTTATTGAAGAAAATAGTGCTGAACGTCCTCCTAAACTCATCATTAGCGTGATTGAGTGAAAGATTGTAATCCCAAAGGTGGTCCCTCAGGAGGGATATGACACTGCCCAACTGATTGACGAGTTTTCTTTTTTCCTTATCTGAGTGCCTGTCCCACATGGTTAGATCTACGATGAAGAGAGGGTACTCCGGATAGCTGAAGATGACCTTACTTCCTCCTGGACTCAACCTATGTGTAGCCAATTCTTGGCCTCTACCCGAAATTATCTTGACTCCGAGCTCTTCGCCAAGAGTCGAGCCCCTGTACACTCCTCTCTCTAACCCCCAGCCATATAGGAGGAACTTTAGGGCTATCCTTTGAAGGAAAGGTCTCTCTATTCCCTTGGCGTATATGGTGTCCACATCCATATCTAATAGGGCCTTTGCGAGCTCCTTCGCCAATGTTAATTCTATCCTTTACCCCCCTCAACCTGAATGAAGGGAAACGTTCTATTAAAGGTTAGCACTCTAGCTCATCCCTTCCGCCTCAAAGTATATGGAAAATATTAAAAGTATATAGTAAGTAATGGTTATGGATAAAAATGGCTGTTGAAGATATAGTAAAGGTAAGTAGGAACTATCAGGTGACCATACCTGCCAGGATAAGGCAGAAGTTCCAGATCAAAGAAGGGGATCTAGTGAGGGTAATTTACGACGAAAACGAGAACGCAGTGAAGATTTTACCTATGAAACAGTGATTTTTTCCCCTTTTTCAAAGATTTCCTATTCGAAGCAGGCTTCATTTGGACTAATGGGGCTTGATTCCCTAGATTATTCCTGGCTTAAGATGTGAATTTGTCCTACTCTTGCGACACTTTCAAAAATGAACTATCTTTAAAAAAATTATACAAAGGAGTTGCTCTTAATCTTTGTGAAGACGTAATTCAGAATGCCACCGTGTCTTAAATATTCCACTTCTGCCTTAGTCTCTACCCTTGCTATTCCCCTTATCTCTCGTTCTCCCTTTCCTCCTTTAATCCTCACAGTAACCTCGGCTCTAGGCTTTAAGTCGCTCAAGATAACGTCTACCAGCTCATCACCCCTTAAGTTCGCCCCGCTCCAGTTCGCCTCCACAGGGAGAACACCCATGGCAACTAAGTTACTCCTGTGTATCCTTTCGAAGCTCTCGGCTACAACTACCCTTATCCCCAAGAGAGATGTAACCTTGGCTGCCCAGTCCCTTGAGCTCCCAGTACCGTATTGCTTTCCTGCAAATATCACCAAGGGCACGCCCTCTTTCTTATACATAGCGGCTACGTTAAATATGGTGTCAATCTTCCCGTCAGGATAGTGGATCGTATATCCTCCCTCCCTCTGTACCATGAGGTTCTTCACCTTGGGGTTGGAGAAGCCTCCCCTGAGCATGACCTCATGATTACCTCTCCTGGCCCCGAAAGTGTTGAGCTCCTTTGCTCCCCTTTCCTTAAGGTACCTCCCTGCGTCAGAGTCTGGGGCTATGGGGCCCGCTGGAGATATATGATCCGTAGTTATCTTATCGCCTAAGATCATTAGGATCCTCGCATCCCTGATCTCCTGGAAGGGTTTTGATTCCCCCCTAAACCACGGAGGCTCCACTATGTACGTGGAGGAGGGATCCCAAGAGAATGTCACTCCCTGAGATACAGGGAGTTTTTTCCAATTCTCGTCTCCCTCGAATATTTTGCTCTTCTGTTCCCTGAAGAACTGGGGATTGAGGGCAATCTCCATATACTTCGATATCTCCTTGAGGGAGGGCCATACATCCTTAAGGAATACCGGCCTGCCGTTAGGATCTATCCCTATGGGTTCAGTCTCAAAGTTAATGTTGATCCTTCCAGCCAAAGCGTAGGCAACAACAAGGATGGGAGAGGCCAAGTAGGTTCCCTTGAGGAGAGGGTATATCCTTCCTTCGAAGTTCCTGTTTCCGCTGATCACTGCATAGGCCTCTATCCCTTGCCTGAGGTCGTCTTCCACTTCCTTGGGGAGAGGACCAGAATTACCTATACAGGTGGTACAGCCGAAGCCCACAATATGGAACCTCAACGCCTCAAGGTATGGAAGGAGACCAGCCTCCTCGAGGTACTTCACGACTATGGGTGAACCTGGAGCCGTGCTAGTCTTGACGAAGTCTGGCACCCTAAGTCCCAGACTCACAGCCTTTCTGGCCAGTATTCCTGCTCCGAGCATGACTGTGGGATTGGAGGTATTAGTACAGCTAGTGATGGATGCTATTACAACGCTTCCGTCCTTGACCTTCTTCCCCACCTTGTTTCCTACTTTCAATTCGGCCATTTTCCTCAGGGGAACCCTTTCGTCTGGGTTCCTAGGTCCAGCAAGGGCAGGTTCCACGTGGCCCAAGTCCACCTCCACTACCTCAGAATATCTGGGCTCTCTTCCGTACATCAGGCCTTGCGCCTTAGAGTATTCCCTCACGAATTCAGCGTCCCTATCTGTGGCCCTCAAATAAGAGAGGGTTACCTCGTCAATGGGGAAGTAACCCACAGTGGCTCCGTACTCTGGAGCCATATTGGCGATTGTAGCTCTGTCCGGAACTGAGAGTAGTGAGAGAGAGGGACCGAAGAACTCAACAAACTTTCCAACTACTCCCTTTTTCCTCAGAAGTTCGGTTAAATAGAGCACTACATCTGTTGGAGTAACGCCATCTCGAACCTCTCCCTTAAGCTTGACCCCCACTACCTCAGGGACGCTCATGTAATACGGTTCACCTAGCATCACAGACTCAGCTTCTAAGCCTCCCACTCCCCAAGCTAGGACCCCTAAACCGTCTACCATCGTAGTGTGGGAGTCAGTGCCTATGACAACCTCGGGAAAGGCCGTGAGGACGCCGCCGTGCTCCCTGACATCTATTACCTTACTCAAGAACTCCAAATTGACCTGATGTATTATACCGTTTCCTGGTGGAACTATTCTGAGATTAGTGAAGGCACCTTGTGCCCACTTGAGAAATTTATACCTCTCCTGGTTCCTTTCGAACTCAGTCCTCATGTTCATTGCCAGGGAGTACCCAGTACCGAAGTAATCCACCTGGATTGAGTGATCTATGACTAGGTCTGATGGAATCCTGGGATTAACCCTCGTCGGATCTAACCCTAAGCGTTGAAGCTCAGATCTCATTGCAGCTAGGTCGACTAATAGGGGGACTCCAGTGTAATCTTGCATCACGACCCTAGTCGGCATGAATGCAAAATCCTTCCCTGTCTTCCAACCAGCTATCGCCTCCAGGTCATCCTCCGTTATTTTGTCCCCATCCATATTTCTCAGTGTGTTCTCGACCAAGACCTTGATAGAGTAAGGGAGTTCGTCTATGTTGAAACCTAATTCCGAGAGCTTAGAAAGGGGATAATAATATGCGTCTCCGATCCTAGATTTCTCGATTTTCATGCTTAAACTTCACACGTAGAGGTAAAAAGAGATTCGCCGGTTTTGAACTGTGAAAAGTTTTTCAGATGAGCGATCTTTAAGTAAGCCCCAGAAAGAAATGTGTTGAAGAAGATCGAGCCTAACAGCGTTAAACTGGCCAGGAAAGCTGTTCTTCTACTACTCATATCATAGTTTATTATTGTCCTTGTCCTCTATTACGCATGGAGGGCCTGAGGAGTCTTCTCCTTGAAAGTCTGAGCCGGTACGGGATGCCCTTTCCTGTTGACAAGAAAGTTTGCTCTTCCTGGACCAACGAACTCCCCAGGAATGGAAGTACCATCATATTCACTTCGTGCATGTACCAGATCGAACCTGTGGTCCCAATCCTCTCCAAGTTCGGTCCCTACACTGGAATCCTGAGGGGTGTGGCCTCACTTGCGAAGATGGTCAAGCCCCCCAAGGAGGAACTTGAGAGAGCATACAGGATATTGAACAATATTGTAAAAGCCATAAAGAGGAAGGGAGTAGACCTGGCCTATCTCTACGAGGAGGAGCCGTATAGCGGTGCGGTGCTGCTGGAGATGGGTATGCTGGACGAATTCGCTGAACATGCGCGGAAGGTATCAGAGATGCTAAAGGAGAGAGGGATAACGAGGGTAATCACAGTGGATCCCCACACACATAACGCACTGAAGAGGTATGAAGAGTTCGTGAAATTTGACGTAGAGGTGGTGAGTTATTTAGAGGTAATAGATCCGTCAAAGAAAGTTGAGGGAGGGTTCACCATCCACGACTCATGCCTTTACTCCAGGTTCTTGAACCTGAGGGAAAAGTATAGGTCTCTAATTCTGAACTCCGGGATAAGCCTGAAAGAAGACTTCTTCGTAACTGGGAGGGAGACGTCAACCTGTTGCGGTGGACCTATCGGAGGAGTGGATCCAAAGCTTAGCGAAGAGATAGCTAAGAGGAGAGCTTCAGAGCTTAACAGGCTCTCTGACAAACTTCTTGTAGTATGTCCCATCTGTTATGTAACCCTCTCGCCTCACTTCAAGGGTGAAGTTAAGGACGTGGCTGAGGTGATATTATGAGCTGGGACGTTGCCATAAGTAGAGCAGTCCAAAACAACCTGCCTAGGGTATACAAGAACTTAGAAAACTTCCCCTACGTTCTGGACTTGGCCAGACAACTCAGGGAAGCTAAGATGGAGGTAATCAGAAACATGGAAAAGTACGTTGAGATGACTGTGGAATCAGTCAAGAGGATAGGGGGAATACCTCACGTGGTCAACACCGTCGATGAGGCCAGAGATGTGGTAGGAAAGATCGTGGGAACGGGGAAGACCGTGATCTTCGGTAAATCCATGGTCGCATATGAGATGGGCCTGAGAGACTTTCTGAAGGAGAGGAACAACGAGGTGTGGGAGACTGACTTAGGCGAGTTCCTAATCCAGCTTGCCAACGAACCACCGTCTCACATTATAGCACCTGCTGTTCACATGTCAAAGGAGAGAGCGGAACACCTGGTGAGGGACAAGCTGGGTGACCTGAGAAAAGGTGCAACCCATGAGGAGATAGTCAACAAGGTCAGGGAGTTCCTCAGGGAGAAGTTCCTCAAAGCCGACATAGGGATAACTGGAGCAAACGCAGTAGCAGCGGACACTGGTTCGATAATCCTCGTAGAGAACGAGGGAAACATAAGGTTCACAACAGTATCTCCTCCAATTCACATAGCAGTGGCAGGTTTCGAGAAGATAGTGCCCACACTCTATCATGCGATGATAGAGGCCTTAGTTCAAGCAGCCTACGCTGGACTTTACCCACCCACCTACATCAACCTCACCTCAGGTCCTAGCTCCACGGGGGACATTGAGATGAAGAGGGTAAGTCCAGCTCATGGACCCAAGGAGTTTCACCTAATTCTATTGGATAACGGTAGGTTAGACGCCTCTAAGAACCCAGACTTAATGGAAGCCTTACTCTGCATAAGGTGTGGGAGATGTCACCTCCATTGTCCAGTTTATAGGGTCATGGGCGGTAGATGGGGAATTCCACCCTTCACGGGCCCCATGGGGGCCATGTGGTCTTACGTGACTCATAAGGATCCTAAGCCTGCAACGTTATGTACTCATTCAGGTGGGTGCAAGGAGGTGTGCCCCATGAAGATAAACATTCCAAGGGTACTTGAGAAGATAAAGCACGTGTATTTTAAAAGGAGTTAGCTAGTGTGTTCCCAGTAGGCCTTCAGTTCTACCTTCCTGGGCTCGCCGTATTTAGCTACCTCCTCTATGGCCTGTTTCAAGAACTCCTCGCTCTGCACTCCGCGTATTAACCATTTGTCATTGATGAGAAGAGCAGGAACCCCTCTTATCCCCATGGCCTTTGCCTCCTCTTCGTCCTGTATGACTCCCAGCTTAGCCTCCTTAGATTTGAAGTCTTTTTTGAACCTCTCGACGTCTAGTCCCACTTCCTCTGCAATAGATATCAGCACCTTATCGTCGTTGATGTTCTCCCCCTCCATAAAGAACTTTTCCTGAGCTAACGTGAAGTAATCCCAATGTCCTTCATCCCCCCTTTGAAATTCCGCCGCTTTGCAGGCCATGAGAGGGGGCATGGACCACACGTGACCGATCTTTCCCTTCGATAGCACCTTGTCTGGATTGTAGTCTGGGAAGTACCTTGTGAGTATAGAAAATTCGCTCCTGAAGAGTTCCCTGGCATCCTCCTCTGTAGGAGCTGCTGCCAAGAGATCATCTAAGGAGGAGATTATCATGAACGCCTTGTGTTTCACCCTAACGTCGTCTCTGCCTTGGAGAACCTTCCTAAGTCTCTTGTTGGTCACATAGCAAAAAGGGCATAGCACGTCGTGAAAGAAAGTTATCTGAATCAAGGAACTTCTCACCTCTTTCCCTTCAAACCTTTTTAAATTAATCGTTACTTAATATAGAAAAAATCAACTGACTCACTTGGAGACTCCTATGAGAGCTCTTATGGCCTCTGCGTCTGCAAGTATCTCTCTAAGCTTGTCCTTTAGTTCTGGAATTTGAGACAGCTGTGATATCAACACATCCAACTGAGGCCAGTAATTCTTGGCTACCAGATCCATCTGGTACCTGTGCATTGTCACTAAAGAGACTATTAAAGAGAGTCTAGGGAGAATTCCCTTAGATGACAGAAGAGCCTCCTCTCTAACCATGAGCTCGTTGAGCTGATCTAATAAGTCGAAGAGATAGCCTCTCGCCTCTTCCAACTTCCTCTCTGCGGGTTTCATCAGATGTTCGCTCATTATATCTCAAAAAAACTTTAATTAATAGTTTTTAAGCCTTTCTTACATTCCAGGTCACGTCAACTTTAACGTTCCTAGTGAGGGTATCCTTCAATGGGCACCTCCTCATGGAGAGCTGCATTACATCCTGTATCCTCTCGTCGTTAGAGAATACGGTCAAATCATACCTTACCTCAAGTATTCCGGGGGGTATGTTGGGATCCCCTTGAAATCCCTTTGGATCCAGAGTTCCTTCTATGTAACCCTCGACTCCCTTGAGGTCTATCTTCATCTCCTTCGAGATGTAATAGATTGTCAGGATCATACAGGAGAGCGCTGATGCTAGCAACATCTCCTCAGGGGTAGGAAGGTCCGAACCCAAGAGACCTATTCTGTACTCCATCCCCTTAACTTCAGTGACTACCTCGTCTTGATTCAACCTCCCCTCAACAGTGAAAGTTATCATGGGCTCACCTTCAGTTTATGACTCCTACGTCTCTTAAGATGGCAGCCTCAATGGCATACCTTATGTGAAGTCTAGTCCTCTCCTCCCCAGTGAATGGAAAACCCCTCTCCCTCTCGAGGTCGTCTATCTGCTTGGTGATGACCACGCTTATGTTGGTCTCAATTGAAGGTCTATTTACCTTGAAGATCGTGTATATGTCCATGAGGAACTTGTACATCTCCTCGTCCATGTTTAGGAGATATTGTCCAACTGCAGGAATGAGTTGACCGTTGAAGTCCACCATCTTAGCCTTGAAGTAAGGCCTCCAGGTGAGCATATTTGACTTCACGAATTCCCACGATGGAGGAAATCCCGTGAATTCATCCGGTGTAGGGACGTTAACTACCTTGTAATCGTCCCCCTCCAATTCCACTATGGCTTCTACTTCAAGTTCTAAATTGCCTACCTT